>Ga0310822_100176_pt1 | contig 54723 bp, 44 predicted proteins | sample P4_ome_2_FD_201313 | JGI IMG/M metagenome (GOLD analysis project Ga0310822, IMG submission 201313) | Sorghum-adapted microbial communities from Joint BioEnergy Institute, Emeryville, California, United States - P4_Day56_Rep2 | ecosystem: Engineered > Bioreactor > SSF (Solid state fermentation) >... | reverse complement strand
GGTCGGTTGGCTCAAGAACCTGCGCCGCATTGCCACACGCTCCGAGAAGCTGGCCGTGCACTTCGAGGCCATGGTCACGATCGCTCTCGTCGCACGCTACGCAACGAAGTTGTCAGACACGACCTAGGCCCCGCGTTCCAACACCGCCAGCCGCGCTTTCGCTTCGTCCACCAGCGGCCGCAACTCGGGGTCGCAGTCGAGCCAGAGTTCGACGAAGCGTGCGTAGTGCCGGGTCGCGGCGGCGCGGTCGCCGAGCTGGTCGAAGAGTCTCGCGCGGCGGAGGTGCGTCGGCGCGAGATAGATCAGGTCGTACGCCGCGGGCTCGGGGAAGGTGGCGAACCAACGGATCGCCTCGGTGCGACGACCGAGCGCGGCGAGGCTCTCGCCGAAGAGGAAGCGTTCGTACCCCTGGCCGGCGAAACCGGTGGTGGCCGTGAGGTAATGCGGCCCGAGCGGCGCCGTCCTGATCTGCTCGTAGGCGCCGGCGGCGTCACCCGCGTGCCATGCGACGGCGGCGCGGATGCTCCGCGCGAGCCCGGGGCCGAGCCCTCGGTCGCCGGGGTCGCCGCCGAGCGCTTCGAGCGTCTCCGCGCGACCGAGCGCCTGCTCGAGACGGCCGAGCTTCGCTTCCAGCAGACCCGAGAGGTAGAGGCGCAGGAAGGGAGCGTATCCGTCGCCCTGATAGGCGATACCGGTGGGGGATTTCGCCTTCGATAGGGCGCCGGGCTCGGCGAGGCGATCGAGGATCGCCTGGATCTCGGCCGGCGCCGTGGGGGTGACGGGGGAGGCGTGGTAGAGCGCCGCGATGATGAGGGCCGAGACCGGGTCGATCACCTCCAGCTGCTCGAGCTCGCGGCGGGCCGCGCCCCAACGCCCCATCGCCAGCTGGAGCTGCGCGCCCATGCCGTGCCCGAGCGCGCGGTACAACGCGGGTTCGGCCGGGCCCTCGAGCAGCTTTGCCAGCCGGAGCGCGAGGTCGAGGTCGCCGGCGTGCGCCGCGGTGCCGAAGAGGGTGACCATGATGACCTCGTCGCCGAATCGAGTGGCATCGGCGATGATCCGCTCTCGCTCGACCGAGTCGCGGAGCGCGGCGGCGCGCAGGGCGCGCATCTCGAGTGCGCGGTCCAGACCCTCGGAATCGGCGAGGAGCGGGGTCAGGCGCTCGATCAGCCGGGCGCGGTCGCCGCGGCGAGCATCGAGGCGGGCCATGTGGATCAGCGACTCGACGTGTCCCGGCTCGAACGCCAGCACCCTTTCGAATGCGGCACCGGCCTCCTCGATGGGCGAGCCCATGAGCGGGCCGTAGTGGAACAGGACCTCGCCCAGGAAGTACCACGCCTCCACCTCGTCGGGGTGGGCCGCCAGGATCGCGCGGTAGAGACGCTCGGCCTCGGCGGCGTCCCGGTCGATGAACGCCTTCAACGCGTAGAGCAGCTGGCGGTCGTGCCCGGAGAGGCGGCCGGCCTGCCGGATCGCCTCATTGACGGCCCGCGCGGCCGGGCCGGACCCCTCGCCCGACCAGACGGCGGCGACGGCGAGGCGGTAGTGGGCGAGGGCGAAGGCCGGATCGTGCTCGATGGCGCGGCCGAAGAGCTCCTGCGCGGCCGCGTAATGACCCGCCCGGAGCGCGTCCTCGCCCTCGAGGTACGCGCGAAGCGCGGGGAGCGACGACGTCGTCGCCGCGGCGAGGCGGGTGATGTGCGCCCGCGGCCCCACGATCCGCCCGGCGAGGAGGTCGGCGACGAGACGGTCGACGAGCGTGAAGAGGCTGTCCGCCGGCCCCTCGGCCGCCGCACGGACGACGGGCTCGCCCCCCCGCCGTCGGTAGAGCGTGGCGTTGAGCTGGATCCGGTCGCCATAGGCCACGATGCTGCCCAGCGTGAAATAATCGGCGCGGAGCCGATCGGCGAGCGCGGCGGCGCGGCCGGGCGTCGGGGGCTCGCCGTCGGAGACGACCGCGAGCACCGCACGGGGGTCGACGCTCCGCAACCCACCGATGTCGCTCAGCTTGGCGCTGAGCAGATCCGTCAAGCCGCGGCCGAGGAACGCGGAGCGGTCGTCGCCCTGGACCTCGAAGGGAAAGATCGCGATGGCGCGGGGTCCCGCGTCGTCGCCCTCGGGGGCGGCCGGCCGTTTTCCGCCGTGGGCGATCAGCGTCCACGAGACGGTGAGGAGGACCGACACGAGGGCGAGGACCGCCATGCGCCGCGCCGTGCGGCGAGCGGCGGGCCGCGGCGCGGTCGGTCCGGACTCGGGTGAAAGATCCGGCGCCGGATCGGTTGCCGGCTTCGAGGGCGGCGCGAGCGTCGCCCCGGGCGACGACTCCGCCGCCGATTCGGGTTCCGTATCGGGTTCGGGTCTCGGAACCGACGCGGTCGTCGGGTCGGAGCGCCGGGCGATCGGTGGCGCCCCGGGTTCGGGAGGCACGCGGGCGGTCGTGGCCGGGCCGGTGGCGATGCCGCGACCCTCGAAAGGCGGCGCAGTTGTTTCCGCAACGTCGCCCTCGAGAGCCGCGCGCGCCCGGATCCCCTCGACGAGCTCCCGAGTCTGCGACGACGGCTCGGCCTCGAAATCCTGCCACAGCTGCCGGGAGAAGGCTTCGTACGCACGGAGTGCCCCGGCGCGGTCGCCCAGGCGATCGAGGCACGCGATCAGGCGACGGAGCGCCGATTCGTCCCAACTCACGAGCGCGGCGGCCCGGCGCGCCCGATCGGCGGCGGCCGAGACATCGCCTCGCGCCTCCGACTCCTCGGCGAGCCGCCACGCCGCCTCGACGGCCTGGTCGCGGTAGCGGTCCCGCTTGGCGTCGAGCCAGCGCTCGAAGCCGGGCGCGTCCGCGACGTGGAGCCCGGGAACGAATTCGCCGCGGTAGAGGGCGAGCGCCTCCTCCCACCGCCCCTCCCGGATCGCGCGCTCGAAGTCGATCGCGTCGCACCGCACCGCGCCCTCGGCCAACCCGACCTCGCTGCCCCGCGTCACGATCACCTCATCACCGAGCGCCCGACGCAGGAAATGCAGCGCCTGGCTGAGCGCGTTGCGCCCGCGCGCGGCGTCGAGTTCGGGCCAGAACAGCGCGAGAAGCGTATCCCGGCGATGGAACGGCCCCGGCCCCGCCGTCGCGAGGTACGTGAGCAGCGCCGTCCGTTTCGGCTGGGAGAGCACGGAGCGCAACGACAGCCCACCCGCGCCCTCCAGCTCCACCGTGCCGAGTACCTCGAGGCGGATCATCGCGCCGTCGCGGGTGTGCGGGAGATCGTATCGGGAATCTTGGCGTTGGGAACGAAATCGGTGGCAAGGTAAGGATCGGGTAAGAGGGAGGTCAAGGCCAGCTCCCACATTTGTTCCCGTGGGCCCGGCATCGCCGCTGGCGCCGGCCGCGAGCCCGGGACCCTCACCCGTTCGACGGCGCGTCGCCGCGGCGGATCTCCTCGGGAAGAAAGGGGGAGCGAATGGCAAGAGAATCGATACGGCCGAGTATCCTCTCGGCCACCGGCGCGCTGCTCGTCGGCCTCGGCGTGTACACGGCCGCCATCTACCTGCTGGCGCCGTGGATCGTCGACTCGCTCGGCGGCAACGCGCTCGTCGCGGCGCAAGTGGCGATCGCCGTCGTCCCGGGCGTGCTGTGGCTCGCGTTCTTCTACAGCCAGGACCGGTTGGAGCCGGAGCCGAGGCACTACGTGCTCGGCGTGTTCCTGCTCGGCGCCGCGCTGGCCCACTGGGTGGCGCTCCCCCTGGTCCGCGACCTCTTCGCCGTGGACGCTTGGCTGTACCGCAGCCGCTGGGGGCATCTGCTGGGCGCGATCCTGGTCGTCGGTGTAGCGCAGGAGTTCGCGAAGTACGCGGCCGTGCGCTACACCGTCTACGGCTCGAAAGAGTTCGACGAGCCGATCGACGGCGTGATCTACGCGAGCGCGGCGGGGCTGGGCTTGGCGACGATGCTCAACGTCGACTACGTCCTGGGCAACGGCGGCGTGGACCTGCGGGTCGGGGTCCTGCGGATGGTGGTGACGGCCCTGGCCCACGCCAGCTTCGCCGGCGTGCTCGGCTACGCGATGGGTCGCGCGAAGTTCAGGGAAGGGACCGACACGATCTCGCTGATCGGCGGGATCGCACTGGCCGCCGCGTTCAACGGCGTCTTCTTCTTCCTCCAGGGGCAGGTGACGACGCGGGGGCTGGAGTACAAGCCGTGGAACGGGCTGATCCTGGCGGCGGTGTTCGCCGTCGCGGTCTTCGCCATCGTCTTCCACCTGATGGGCCGCGCCCGTGCGGCGGGCGCCCACGCCCTCGCCATGGAGGCGAAGCGCCATTACCTGCGCGAGGACGGGCCCGTCCTCGCCATCACCCTCGTCCTCCTGCTGGCCGGCTTCGGCGTGCGGGGCACGCTCCTCCACGCCGTCCGGCCCGTCTCCTCGGCCGACGCGGCGATCAGCGTCGAGGTGCCCGCCGACTGGTTCGCGGGCGCGACCGGGGAGAGCGGGATCGAGGCCAGCGACCCGACTTCGGGCTCGTCGTTCTCGACCCGGGTCTCCATCCTGCGCGAGCGCGGCGCCGGCAACGGCGACCCGAGCGCCGTGGCCATGGGCGGGATCGTGCGCCTGTCACGGGAGCTCGCCTTCTTCCGCCAGCTCTCGTCGTCCGACGTGACCGTGTCGGGGCTCCCGGCGATCCGCATCGACTACGTCTTCGTGACCGACCCGCACGAGTCGATCCTCCTCGCCGATCCGGTGCCCGTCGTGGTGCGCGCGGTGGAATACCTGATTCCGCAGGGCACAGACCTCGTCCGGGTGCGGCTCCTGGCGGACAACATCGTGTACCCGCGCGAGGCGAAGCGGCTTCAGCGGGTCGTGGAATCGATTCGACTCGAATCCGGGAGGTCTTGAGCCATGGACAAGCACGTTCGTCGCCTTGCCCGCGCGAGGGCGCTTCGGCTTGCCCTTCTGGCCGCCCTCGCGTGGGCGTCTCCCCTCGGCGCGCAGCAGGTCTCGATCCGCGATGCGCTCCCCGCCGTGGTCGCCGTCCTCGCGATCGACGCCCAGGGCAACCCTGTCGGCAGCGGCTCCGGGACGATCGTGGCGCCGACCGGCGCCATCGTCACGAACTTCCACGTGGTGGGGAGCACCGAGACCGGCAGGCTCTACAACCCCGACGGGCTGGTCGCGATCTTCATGCTGCGGCGCTCCGACGAGCCGGCGCGTCTGGTGGCCTTCGCGACCGTCATCGAGGGGAACCCCTCGACCGATCTCGCCCTCCTCCAGATCGTCGGCAACGCGAACGGCGAGCGGATCGATCCCTCGCGTCTCTCGCTCCCCTCGCTCCCGCTCGGCGATTCCGACCGGCTCGAGGTCGGCGACAGGATCACGATTCTCGGCTTCCCCGGGACCGGCACGAGCCTGAGCGCCACGAGCTACGACAACCGGTTCTTCGTCACCCTGACGGATGCCACGGTCAGCGGCTTCGACCGCGAGGGCGCGACGCGCTCGTGGATCCGGACGACCGCGCTCATCATGGGGGGGAACTCCGGCGGCACCGTGCTCGACCAGAACGGCTGCCTGGTCGGCGTCCCGACGGCGTCGCGCGTCAACCCCGACCGCGTGGAGCAGATGGGGTACCTGCGGCCGATCAACTACGTGCCGGCCTCCTGGCTCGCCGGCTACCCTGTGGATTACTGCCGGGCGAGCGCGGCGTACGGCGCGGGCGGCGGAGCGCAGGGCGGCGGCGGCGCTCCGGCGCCGGCCTCGCGCGGCGTCGTCTTCAGCGGCCAGATCGTGGACGCGAACACCGGGCGCGGGATCCCGGGCGCGTACTTCGCCATCGCGCATTCCACGTGGCGGCCCGGGATGGAGCTCCGCGAGGAGCACCTGGCGAGCGGGGCGCAGACCGATGCTTCCGGCTACTTCCAGACGACGACGCCGGTCGTCCGGGGCCGGTCGTATTACGTCATCATCGCCGCCGAAGGCTATCGGCCGGTGTTCGAGGAGGTACACATCGCCGACAACCTCCCCGACCGGTTCCGCTTCGAACAGCCGCTCCGGCTCCAGCGGTGAGCTCAGGCGACGCCACGATCGCCGCACAGGCGTCCCCTGCGCCGGCACGCCCCACGGGCCCGGCGCAGGGGACGCCCGCCGACCGGCTCGCGTCCGGGATCGACGCCGCGTTCGACGCACTGAGCGCGTACGCCGTCGTCCGCCGCGTCGCACGCCCCATCGCGGGCTCGAGGAGCTGGGCCGCGCAGAGCATCGCCTTCACGCTCCTGCTCCTCGGCGTGTGCATGGCCGGCGCCGTCTGGACCGGCGAGCCGGCCACCTTTCTCGCGCTCCAGTTGTGGTCCGCCGTGCTGCTCCTGGCCGTTCTGCTGGCGTTCCACGGCCTGGCCCGCGCGATCGTCGACACGCTGCGCGACAAGGTGTTCCCGGTGCTTCCTCCGGCCGAGCTCGACGACGCCGCGGCCCGGCTGCGCACCGCGCTCCCGCTCCGGCTCGAGCCGATCGTGAGCTGGGGCGTCGGGGTCCTGACCATCCTCCTCGCCGGGGTGGGCCTCTACCTCCTCCTGGGTACCGCGGGGCCCTTCGCCTACCTCAACATCCTCGTAGGCTCCGCGCTGACCGTGAGCATGGTGTTCGTCCCGGCGACCGTCACGGCGGCACTCCTCCACCTCACCTCGGGCCCGATCCGGCTCCCGCCGGTTCGGCCCGAGATCTCGCCCCTCGTCGTCGGCTGGCGCTCGATCACTCGCCACGTGATCCGTGTCGCCGCGCTCGTGGCGACGATCGGCGTCATCGGCCCGTTCCTCGTCCCCGGCCTGGGCTCCGCCGCGACCGTCGTGGCGAGCCTCGTCCTCGCCGGCGCGACCAGCGCGGTCCTCGTCCTGATCATCGTGCAACACCGCCGGCTCGGCACGCTCCTCCGGGACCACCGCAGAGCCATCGAGAAGGAGCTCCTGACCGAGATCGGCGAGTACTACGAGCGTCGCCACGCCCTGGACGCCGCCGACATCGCACGCGTCGAGGCCCTCGTCCTCTTCCAGAAGTTGGTCGCCGAACGCTCGGGCCGGGAACGCATGGGCACGGCGGTGGCGATCCTCCGACAGCTCGCGCCGATGAGCTTGCCGCTCCTCGGGCTCCTCGCGGGGAGCGTCGACATCCCCTTCATCGAGAACGACACTCTGGTGTTCTTGATCCTCGAGTGGCTGCTGGATACGCTCCGGTAGGTTCTGGCGGACGAGCGGCTTTTCGGCGGGCGTGCCGGTGGGCTCGGTGGCTCGCCCGGGGAGGGGTTCTCTGGAGAGGTCGGTCCGACGGGATCCCCTGCAGCATACCCGTCACGTTGAGCCCGCCGGCGATCCGGATCGGGTCTCCTTGGGTGGATTGACCGGTCTGATGCGGTCCTATAGGCAGCGACGCCGCAAAGGCCTGCCGCTTCTTTCTATAGCCGCTCGCTTTCTTCTCCGTTTCGCCGTACTTCGCAAAAACCACCCAGATACGGGTTCTCAAGGCAAAATGCTACCTAGGGCAGGGATGGAAGACATGTGAGGAACTCCTTGCCTTCACGTCTTTCACCGGCCCCGGTGAGTGCGCACGTAGGCGCGTAGCACCGCGTTGATGCGGCTTTGGTAGCCTGGGCCCTGGGCCTTGAAAAACTCTACGACCTCGGAATCGAGACGGATCGAGATCGGGACCTTCGGCCGCTCTGAGGGGAGAACGAGGCGGGCCGCCTCGAGCTCCGCCTCCGTCCAGGGCGGATTATCCGCATCCTCTGCGGCCCCCCGCTCGATCTCCTTCTCGCTCATGCGCCTTACGCGCTCCCAGTCGGTCTTACCCTTCCGCCTGGTCGCCAAGGTTCGCCTGGTGATACGCTTCTCGCTCACTCTTCCTAGCCCTCCGTGCCGAGATGATGCGGCGCCGGCCCTCTCGCAACGTGAAGATCACCGCAAGCTCGACGCCTTCTACCATGCCAACCGCCTTCCAGCGCTCCTCACTGCCGCGGGCGGACCTCACCTCCAAGACCGGCCCCTCGAAGATGCTGATCGCGTCCTCGAAGTCGATCCCGTGCTTCTTCAGGTTCGATGCGGCCTTGGCCTCATCCCACTCGAATTCTTCCATGCGGCAACCTCCTATTAGTATATACATGTGTGTGTACGCCTGCAAGAGTAAGTTTTGTCCGATCCGCTTGTGGCACAGTCTCGAGTAGCCCCTCTCGACCACCCTACCCTGTCCACCGGGCCAGCTCCAAATCAGGGGGCTGCCCCACTTTAGTCGTTATTGGGCAGCCCAAAGCGCAGTCCAGCTCTCACCCGTCGACCATACCAGGCGAGCGAGACGGAGCCCAAACGGGGCTCCCGTCTTAAAGTCCTTCTTGGTGCGGCAAATGCGTAAGAAGGGGCGGCGGGGCGGGGCAATCGGGAGCCCCCTTGAGGGGGCGGATTGGAGCTGCCCGCACCGGCCCCTCTGCGGTGCCCAAGGTTTACGTAACGGATTACGTAACGGGCCAAAGGGAAGCGGAGGCCCCAGACGCAGGTGTTCTGAGGGCAGGTGCGAATAATCCCAGGATTATTCGCAAGCCAGCGCCGGCAAGCGGCTCGGCCGGTCCCGGAGCGGAACGGTAGAGCGCAGGCTGCAGTGCATCCGTAGCGTGCCGCGAACCGGAGGGCGAAGCGCCGGAGCGCCGCCTGGGGCGCCTTGCCGAATTGCCTCCTGAGGGACGCGGGGCGGGTAGGGGCCTGTTCCGGCCAGCCTGGTGGCCCTCCGCCTGCGCCGAGCCCGGCCGGGTGCGTGCGGCGGTGCACCAATTTCAGCCGCCGCACCGAGACGTGGGTGTAGATCGCGGTCGAGCTGATCGCCTGGTGCCCGAGCATCTCCTGGATGTCCCTGATGTCGGCGCAGCCCTCTTGCATGAGTGCCGCCGTCGTGAGGCGCCATATGTGGCAGCTTCCGCTCTATCCCAGGCCCGCCATGGCCAGGTAACCGTAAAGTCGCTCGGTGAGCAGGTTCGGCCGGACCGGCCTGCCCCAGCGGTTCCAAGAGGGCGCCCGCATCATGGCGCGCCGCGAGCCCCGCCTGGGCCTCCTCCAGGTCCCCCCCAATCGAGCCGTGCGCGCGCCGATCGGCACGTTGCGCGCGCGCCGCCCTTGCCGCTTCGGATGAAGATGTCATCGCCGTTTGAAACGCGGTTATCCCGCACAATTGGTGAAGCAGATTGGGCCATACCGGGGTACGTCTGGGAGAATTGTCTCTCGCCCTGGCATTACGCCGCTTCTCTTCCGCCTTTTTCCTGTTCCTCGTTAGCTGGAGTTGATCTCCCTAGCTCTGAATGCGCATGGGATCACGGTCCATATGCCCGCGAAGCGCAGGTTCAACCCCACCCCGACTGCGGCAAGCCGACGGATCGGATCCATAACCGCTACAGCCGCACCCTGACCGACATTCCTTGGCACGGCACAGCGGTTCGGCTGCGAGTTCAGATGCGCGGGTTCTTCTGCGCGACATCCGAGTGTGGGCGACGCATCTTTGCCGAGCGGCTCTCTGGAACCGCAGATCGCTACGCCCGGCGCACGCACCGGCTTACTGTGACCTTGCACCAAGGCGTTCTTGCTCTCGGCGGAGAGACCGGATCTCGCCTCTCGCGTCACCTGGCGATCGGGGTAAGTTCCGATACCCTGCTCCTGCCCGTCAGGGCGACTTCCAGCCGAACACGGCACCCCAGGTTCGGGTGCTTGCCGTCGATGAGAGGGCGTACCGCAACGGTGTAGACGACGGCACCATTCTTGTAGACCTGCATCGGAGGCGAGTCGTCTAACTACTGCGGAACTGAATCGAAGATTTATTCGCCGCTTGGCTCGAGGATCACCCGGGCATGGCGATGATCGCGCGGGACCGCTCTGGAATCTACGGCGAAGGAGCGAGTCGCGGCGCTCCTATGACCGTGCAGATGGCCCACCGCTGGCACTTGATCCGGTATCCGATGGGAGCAGTCGAGAGGGCAATCCTGGGCAAGTTCGCGCTACTCCGAGAGGCGGCCGCAGCCTCCCTCGCATCCCCTCCGCGCGAGGGGCCCCTCCAGACGACACTTCGTCCTCCGACCCGTGCCTAACGGCAATAACCCAGCCACCGGTAGGCGCGGCGCCGACGTACGAGGAGGTCGTCGCCTTGCACCGCAACGGCATGTTGAACCGCCAGATCGTTCCCACGGTGGCGCTGAGCCGCCAGGCCGTTGCGCGCTGGCTATCCTACGGTGGATTTCCTGAGCGCCGGGAGCGGCCGCTGGTGGGCAACAGCCTGGCTCCGTATCACGCATACCTCGAGCGGCGCTTCTCCGACGGCTGCCCTAATGCGGCCAAGTTGTGACGGGAGATCCGGTCTCATGGATATGGGGACGCTTCGACTTGGGTGTGCAATTATATTCGCGGGCTGCGGCAGATTCTGCTGAAGCAAGGCAAGCCACCCATGCGCCGGCCCTCCACACGGAGATGCGCCTGGTGGCTCCTCGCGGACGAGCCAGAGCTTACGGAAGAGCAGAGGACGTATGTGGCTTCTCTCACCGCCCGTTGTCCCGAAATCCGACTGATTCGCTTTCCCGCACAAGAGCTTCGCCGCGTGCTCAGCGAGCAGGACACTCAGGTAGTGGGTCCATCGGTGGAGGCCACCCAGCACAACCTCCTTCGCCGCTTTGCTTGCGGCATTCGCACCGGAATGGCGCTGGTTCGTGCGGTCATCGTGCTGACGTGGAGCAAAGGCCCAGTCCAGGGGCGGGTGAAACAACTTAAGATGATCAAGCGCCAGACGAACAACAGAGCGGGCTCTGACCTGAACCGAGAACCCGTCCTCTATGCCGCGTGAAAATGAGGGCTTGACGGATCACCACTGTGCTCACGCCCAAAACCATCAAGTGTGCGGAAGAATCAGTTTTCGAGCAACGTTGCCAAGTGCGCCCTGCTCAGGACGCGGCGGGAGTTCTAATAACGGGCATCGTCGAAAAGCCCCATCACGCGCAGTGCGGCCGTGACGGTACGGTGGCCCGGCGCCGAGATCGTGCCGACCAGGAGTCAATCGCCTGTGCGAAGACCCGCTTCGAGAAGAGCGACGCCCAAGGAGTGCGAAGCTGTTGAAAAAGGGTGGGCACTGCACGCATCGGAGACCCTGCTTAATAGCTACACTCGCCGTAAGTACGCCTCCCGCCCCAGAGTGTTCAGACGGACAGAGTCGAACTCATAGCTATGCACTCACTTGGGGCTAAACGGTTGCCACTGTAAATGCAACGCTCGCGCCCTTGGCAATGGCCACCGGCGGCACTCACTGTCCGCCTTGCCGCACGAAGTGGTGACTGGGGGCATCGGTCCAAAGACTTCCCAAAATGAGCGTGTCGCCATTGATCCGTACAATGAACTCCGAATCGGGACTGAACATCGGGATCTCTCGGGAAAAGCGGATAATCGACACCTCACCCAATTCGTATTCCTGGCTCAGAAAGACCGTATAGGTGCCCACAACGGGAGGGTTCGATCGGTGTTGCATCCGGAAAGTACTGTCGCGCTCAAAGGTTAGAACTCGGTTATTGGCTTCAGTAGCGAAAATCGTATCTCCCGTCATGCCCCCTTCCGAGCTAACCCAACGCCACGCCCCCTCAAGATGCGGCAACACCACTTGAGAAGTGACACTCGGGTGTACGCACGCTACCAAAGGTACAGTGATAAATTGCAATAGACTCAAGATAATAACAGGCAACGTTCTCATGGGAGATACCCCCAGTGTCTCAACAGGCGTCCGGTCTGAATGGCTTCAGCTTGCAATTGACTCGGTAGTCCCAAATATATTTGCGCCTGTATCTGATAAATTATTAAGTCCTGACCAGCCGCTTGTCGTCCATACATCGCGTGTTGGGCTTCATGCCAAGCAGCCAATGCCATGTCAGCCGGGCTCATGGCTGAGTTGATCCAAATGAAATGCCCCCGCGAACCGCCACCTTGGAATCTTCGCGTTTCATCCGAGTTATCGCAACACTCCGCCCGTTGCGGCAGGTAATGAAATACGAGATCGACCTCCAGCCTTTCGTAAAACGATATCGCGCCCTCCAATTCTTCCTTGGCTTGCTTACTTATACCTTTTGCCCCAGACAGTCGCGTAAGCATTTCTATTATGGCTCTACACTCCGGGTCTTCAGTGCCGTTCTTACCCTTCTTACATAACCCAAACGGGTCACTAAAGTTAGACGCCTCTATTCCGATCATCTCCCTTGTTGCCCCTCCTTCAACTGCCACCGTGCCCCCCTACCGAAGCTCGTCCACCACACCTCTCCCGAGCAACAAGACAATCCTTGATCGTATCACCGCCGAAGGCAATGCCCAATTCGAGTTCCTACGCCCCTCGCTGGCTCAGAATTCGTGAGCGTGCCGATCCGCGTTACCCTCTCAGGTTATTCTCGAAACAAGCCGTACGCCGTCCAGATCGCATTTTAGCCGCGAGGATTCTCCTCGGTATGTCTCCGCCTCACCTTTGCCAGGAGGAGACATACCATGCTGAAGACCAAGTTCCAGAAGCGCCAGCAAGCCCAGCAGGCGGCCGCCGTCGTCGGAGTCGATGCGGGCAAGCATAGGCACGCCCTCGTCGTTCGCCCCCGGGGCGGGCTCGACTCGAAGCCGATCCTGTTCGAGAGCACACGTGCAGGCTTCGAGAAGGCCGTGGAGGCGATTCGCACGCACGCGCCCGGTACAACGCCGCAAGACGTGCTCGTCGGGATCGAGTTTGCCGGCAACTACAGCTTTACCCTCGCCCACTTCCTCGACCAGCAGGGCTTTCAGGTGGTGAGCGTGCTCCCCGCCCACACCAAGCGCTGGAAGGAGGTCATGCACAACCAGGCGCTCAAGACGGATCCGATGGATGCACTTACGATCACGGACCTCGTCTCGCAGGGTCACTTCGTGGGCTTTCCCTTCCTCGAGCCCGTCTACGCGGACCTCCGCTACCTCGTGAGCACCCGAGAGCGACTCTCCCGCCTTCGTACCGCCTGCATCGCGCGCCTCAAAGCGATCTTGCAGGTCGTCTGGCCCGAGTTCGAGCACCGCTTCTCGGATTTCACGAAGAAGACGCCGCTTGCGCTCCTGCGTGCGTTTCCCGGCCCCAATGCCTTTCTTTCGGCGCCCCGCCCACGGGTGCTTCGGCTCATGAAGAAGGTGAGCCGTGGACACCTGGGAGAAGCCACCTACGCGGTGCTCCGGGCCGGTGCCGAGAGCACGATCGCGCTTCCCGGCGCACAGGGCGTGCTCAGCGACGAGATCGCTCTCCAGCTCGAGCTCCTCGAGACCTACGAGCGCCAGATCGCCACGGTGGAGTCGGCGATGGTGGAGGCGCTCGCCCACGCGCCTGAAGCCGAGGCACTTCTTTCGATCCCGAAGCTCGGACCGGTGACGGCGGCCGTCTTCCTGGGCTCGATCGGAAATCCCCAGGTCTACGACTCGAGCCGCCAGATCCTTCGCATTGCGGGCCTCTCCATGGTCGAGCGCTCCTCGGGGCAGGTGCGCGGCAAGGTGAGGGTGAGCAAGCGAGGCCGGCCCGAGCTTCGCCGCCAGGCGTTCATGTTCGCCCTCCGGGCCGTGCGCTCCTCGGACGGGATCTTCCGCGCCGACTATGAGCGCATTCTGACAAACAATGGCGGGCGCAAGATGCCTGCGCTCGTGGCGATTAGCAGGAAGGCGCTCAAGCTCATGTACAGTGTGGCCCGAGACCGTCGGCCCTACACGATGGAACCGCTCCGGTAGCTTGGGGGAATAAACCAGTGGCAGGTCTGGCGGGCGATCAGGTCGCCCGCCACCCGCCACAGCGCCAGACGCAGGCCGGGGAAGAGAGCCGAAACGATCGCTCGAAGGGGCGAGACGGCCCGCTTCCGAATTGAGATCTGCTCCCTCGGCCCAAGGGTTCGCTCAAGTCTCGGAGATAGGCGTGTGGAGGGCCGCTTGCGGCGAACAGCGCAAGCGGCGCCTCGTGATCTTGAGAGGATCGAGTTACGCCGCCCCGCGCGGCCTGGGCGCGATTTGACAACACGGGTTGCCGCCCCGCGGGCTCCCCAGCGATGACAAGGGCGAGCGGGACGGATCCGGCTCGAACTGTGTCGCGAGACCCGGCTCGGCCACGGCATCAAGACTTGATCGTCCCGCTACGTCCATTGCATGGGCCGATGCGGATCGGGGGATCCGGTTGAGGCGCACCTCAAAGTGCGGCCTCCGAGGTTAGACTTGATCGCACCGGCCCTAACAACAACGCCGCTATTCTACCCAATAGCGAAAACGCTCTAATATTTCGCGAAGGTTCATGGGACCTCCAGCACCACGATACACCTTCCCATCAGACTCTGAGAACACCCAGTCGTGCTCGCCGCGTTCCTCCCTTTGAGGATCCAGTATTCTACCTTCCAGGTGGGTGCCAACGAGATCGACCGTTAGCAACCATCCTGGATTGTCCAGGCTTTCGAGCGTGATGCCATGTTCCTCTTCCCATTCGCCGTCGCATTGTGCTTGATACCATTGCATCAACCAGGCGATCGCGTCTTCCTCACGAAGGTTCATTGGGGAATCTCCCATGGCTGGGGTGGCCGGACTGTCTTGCCCTCTTGGACGTGCGGCGTTGGAACGCGTTCCCCGGTCGCCTTATTAAAGTGAGGCCGCCCGAAGAGCTGGAAACTCTTCACCCGCTCCCAGAAGCCGTGTGCGTTCTTCACAAATGTATCATATTTTGTGACGCGCCCGGTTTCAGGGTCACGCCGAAATGTCGAATGTGCTCCAGCGGCATTGGGGTCTCGTTGCAGACGACCGCCGCGTGCGAACACGTACACGAGGTCGTCGATAGCGTTCTCAATCGCAGCTCCCACCAGGAAACCCGCTGCACCTCCTACCGCCGCGCCTTGCAATGCCCCCGCGCCAGCGAACGCTGTAGAGCACGCTGGGGCTCCTGGGCCACAGGCCAGACCTCCAGCGGCGCCACCGTCTCCGCCGATGAGAGCCCCCAGGACCGCACCCGTTGTAGAGAATGCTGCCGAAAGGGCTCCACAATCGGGCGGACATGGAGACAACCCGAACGGATCCGAATGAGAGAGACGCCTATAACCCGAACCAACCCCTGGCGTCTATTCTCATGACATTGTAACTTTCTCTCCGGCCGGGACGCCACAGTGTCCCGACCAAGGTGATCAGATCATTCGCGAATACGGCGTGCGTAGGGCGTTCGTCGGACATGGTTCCGGCGGCTCCTACGGCAGCGGCCCTTTCCAGGGGGCTTGGGGAGAGCGTCCCCGGCTCCGGGAGTAGGGCGTAAACCCCGAAGCTGGGGGCTCGATTCCCTTACCCAGGGAGCTGCCGTATGGAGAAGCCCTACGCAAGGGCCACTGTCCGGCGCCGCACCGGCGCGGCCGGTGGTCACACCCACAATTCCTCGCCTTCCGGGCATGAGGGTATCGTCCGCCCAGAGCGCGGGAGGTGCGCATGAGCCGGTTCGAGCGACGCCGGCGCGCACAGACCGCGCGGGCGGTTGTCGGCGTTGATGCCGGCAAGTACAAGCACGTCCTCGTCGTGCGTCCGCACGACGGTCCCGACTCCAAGCCGTTCACTTTCGACGTCAGTCGCGAGGGATTCGACGCCGCCGTGCAGTTCATCCGGGCGGCGGCACCGGATGCTTCGCCGCAAACGACGATCGTGAGCATCGAGTTCGCCGGCACCTACGGCTTCACCTTCGCCCACGACCTGGCCCGCCAGGGCTTTGAGGTCGTCACCGTCCTTCCCGCCCACTCGAAGCGCTGGAAGGAGGTCGTCCACAACCAGCGCCTCAAGACCGACGCCAAGGACGCGATGGTGATCACCGACCTGGTCGCCCAGGGCAATTTCGTCGCCTTCGCCTTCCTGGACCCGGCCTATGCAGATCTGCGCTCGCTCGTGAGTGCGCGCGAGCGGCTCTCGGTCGAGCGCCGGGCGCTCATCGCACGGATCAAGAGCGTGCTCGAGGGGGTGTGGCCCGAGTTCGAGCGGCGCTTCAAGAACTTCGGCAAGAGGACCCCGATCGCGCTCCTCGAGGCCTATCCCTCCCCGAAGGCGTTCCTCGATGCGCCCAAGCGCTCGGTCCTTCGGCTGCTCAGGAACGAAAGCCGGGGCCACCTGGGCGAGAAGACCTACGAGGAGCTCAGGGGGGTCGCCGAGCGCTCCGTCGCCCTTCCCTTCTCCGAGGGTGCGGCGAAGAGCGAGATCCCGCTCTTGATCGAGCGACTTCGCCTGTGCGAAGAGCAGATCCGGACCGTCGAGCGCTGGATGGTCGAAACACTCGGGCGAATCGAGGCCTCAAGGAGCGTACTCTCGGTGCCTGGCGTAGCCCCGGTCACGGCCGCTGTCTTCCTGGGCTCGATCGGTGATCCCAAGGCCTACGAGACCAAGGAGCAGGTCCTCAAGGTCGCAGGCCTCTCGCTCATCGAGAGCTCGAGCGGGACGAGGGCGGGCGAGGTCCACATCTCCAAGCGTGGTCGGCCGCTGCTTCGAAGACACGCCTACATGCTGGCCCTTCGCCTTGTCCAGGAGGGTGGGATCTTCCGCAAGGAGTACGAGGCGTACCTCGAGCGACACGGACCGAAGAAGAAGATCTCCGCGCTGGTCGCAATCAGCCGCCGTGCGCTCGCCCTCATCTATTCCGTGGCCAGGGACGGTCGGCTCTGGACGCCCGAGCCGCCAAGTCGGCGGAAGACGTGACCGCGCGGAAAGAGAGGCGTAGAATCCAAGAGGGCATGGACAACCGGAGACGAGCGATGTAGAAATTGCCCGCAGAGCATGTCAGTGCACCAGCGGCAGGACCTGGGGAGCGAGGGGCCAACAGGACCACTTGAAGCGGCAGAAGGCCGGCTTCCGACAGCGAATGGCCCACCCCGACCGAGAGCCCGCCCAGTCTCCGATGAAGGCGTGTCGCGGGCCGAGCAGCAGATGGCGCCTCCGAGGACGTGTTAGGATCGAGCTACGCGGTGCTCGCGTCCGTCTGGGTGCGATTTGACAATTCGGGTATCGTACCTCCGGGGCTGGCGTTGCTGTGACGTCGCCCCGAGTGGTATATCCCCGTACGGGATGCCCGGTCTGCGGACCCGAAGAGCCAGCCGAGGCGCTGTTGCGGCCTCCGAGAAGCAGACTCGGTCGCACCGGGCTCTTCCCATTTGCGGGCATTGCCCCTGTACGTGGCGGCGAGAGAAGCCTATCACGCCAAGCCCGGTCCGGGTCCGGCCATCCAGTTGAGGGGCCGGAAGAATCGGCCGCCTTCCGAGAGAGACTCGACCGGGCCGGGCTCCCAGTCGTTTCCATGGAGCCCGGCGTGGATCCGGCCATCCGACCGAGGAGCGACGTCAGCTGCCTCCGACTTGAGACTCGATCACGCCGGGATCTATGAACGTCTTGGAGGGCGTGGAGAAAGTCACCCGGCCGCGAGTCGCCGCACCACGAGGTGAATCATGGCGCAGCGGATCCACGCCTCGCTGCTGCGGGGATTCGCATCGTAGACATTGCTGAGCCGGCGGTAGCGCCCGAGCCAGGGGAACGTGCGCTCCACGATCCAGCGCTTGGTCAGCACGACGAAACCGCCCTGCCCCTGGCAGCTTATGCACGAGCTGGAGCCAGAGCCCGAGCACACCTGCGGCCCAGTCTTCCTGGGCTCCCTGGTAGACTCCGTCCGCCCAGACGGTCTTGAGCCGGGGGTAGCGGTTCCAGTCGAGCTGGACGAGCCCCCCCTTGACGCCATCGCGGTCCTGCACGCTCGCCTGATGCACTCGCAGGGCGTGGATCAGGCCAAGGCTGTCGACCGCGATATGGCGAATGCGCCATACGACCTTCTTTGCGCCGTCGTAGCCCCTCCCCCCTTTTCCGTCGTCTTGACCGACTGGCTGTCCAGCGCGACGGCACTCGGCGTGGGCTCTCGGCCCTCCGCATGGCGGACTTCCTCACGGAGCGCATCGTGGACCCGCTCCAAAGTTCCGTTCTGCCGCCACCGGCGGCGGTGGAACCAGACCACGCCCCAGGGCGGGACGCCATGTGGCAAGAGCCGCCACGCGCAACCGGAGCGGGCGTGGTAGAAGATGGCGTACCCGATCTCGCAAAACGGATACTTGCGCAGCCTGCCCGCTCGGCCGTTCTTGGCTGGGGCCAGCGCCGCCCCGATCCGATCCCACTGCAGATCGGTAAGGTCGGTCGGATAGGCAGCGCGTCCCAAGCCCGGCCCCGGACGCCTGCTTCGTGCCGGTTTCTACACACGCTCTCAGGCTCAAGACGGTGTCTCCCATCCTCACCTCAACCCACTCGTGCAGGATCCGGGTCAAGAGGGGCTGAGCAGTTACCAGGGACACGCTCCTGGCTATTCCCTACCTTCGCGCAGCAATTTGAGCACCTGCCTCAAATCCGTGGCGATGCCAGGGTAATGCACGTTCTCAATTGCCCACGAACTGCCCTCGGGCACCACCTCCAGGACAATGTCGGGAGTGGGGCTCCGGTTCCCCGAACACACCGCGTGGATTTCGATCCGGGCACCTTGGTGCCGTTCCGTGACTCTCCCTACTTCGTATCGCTCGCAGGGATCCTGTGCGTTGAGAAACGGATCAAAATCCAAACCAACAATCTCTCCGGGGGAAGCGGCTTGAGCCTCCATGTCTTCCTTCAGCTCCGCCAAGAGCTGCGGCGACAGAATGGAAGGCCTCTGCGTGATCACCAATTCCCATGAAGGCCCATCCCGGTGCCCAAGGGCCAGTGGAACGTACCATTCGTAGAAATCCTGAACGAATAGGAGAGGCGTTGTTCCTGCACTATTCTGAATGGAACCTCGCTCGTAATCTCCATTGACCGGCTTACCCTGTGCGATATCCTGACTGCGGCCACATGCTAGCGCCTGAATCGCCAGTATGAGTGCACAGCAGCTCGTGATCACTTGGCGTCCCATCGTCGTCTGGTATCTCATCGCTCCTCCTCCAAAATCTGAACGATACCGTCATAATCGACCGCTGACCCCACAACCACCCGCCCATCGATCAAATATGCACGCATCTATTGAATAAAGCGATAGATCTTATGCGGGCCGGCGGACTTTGGATCTTTGTATGGATTGAAGTTTCTTTGCTTGAAATCCGAGATCCATTGATTTCCATCATATATTTGAATGTGCCCGTGCGGATGAGCTGCGTTTCTTGCGAAAACAGCGATGTCTCCCGCTTGGGGCACGTAATTCTCATTCGGCACGACAACAGCACCTAGCCTTTCTAGGAACGGCCCATAATCGCCCGCGCTCACCGGATGGCCGGATGTGTCTAGCCCGCCGGCTTGCAAAGCCATGCGACAATAGTATGCACAACTTCCCAGTGACTTCTCATTAGCGTTTTCTTGCAGCCACTGGACGATCCGATCGATGTCTATAGCAGGAGAGCGCTCCGTTCGAGATACTGTCACTGTAATTGGTTCAAGTTCAAAGCAAGGAAGTTTTCCTTCCGGGTCCGGGCACAACCCAAACGGATCGGAATAGGTTACCGGATCTCAATCAGAACGAAAGACCGCATATTCCATTTCTTCCTTCGACGTACGCGGCTCCTACCGGCGCCCCAGCAGCAATTAGGAGAATAGCTCCAACGACAAGAAGGGTGGCGGCCATATAACGTGTCCCATTATTGCCGTTCCTGAACAGCTCTCCCCGGAACAGATACAAAGGATACACCAGCTTGTTGAAGCGTCCTCGATTGGCGATTCGCCCTCTGAGCGCCACCGCAGCCAATATGCTCGATGCTATGATCACAAACACTGCGGCGACAAACACCACCGCCAACTCAGTGCATTGTGATCCAATGGCCATGACAGATACATCCTTCTTGAGCAATGTCAGGGTCGGCAGCCGGAGTCGCCCGGCCTCATTATTCTGGGCTAGAGCAACAGCCAGATGCCGGATGGATTACCAGGTTGCAAGCCGATTGCTCTTCTGGGGCGCCATACGACCGACCCGCCGCATCTCAAGGTATAGTCTGGCAGATTACCCAAATCACAGGGTGCGGGCGGGCGCCCCCAAAAGAGCATAAGTCTCCGCCGGCCATTGAAAAAAAGAATATTAGCGGGATTAAATAGGACATGATGAGGTACACCCATGCGAGAATGGTGATCCGGCGACGTTCCTCCTGCGGCCGCCGCTCGAACCGACGCAGGACCTCTCGATACCGATCGTTTCGAACGAAGGCCCAGAGGTGCGGGAGCACGATCAGCGCGACGAAAACAATTGAAACTATGTCAGGCCACCATGGAAGGGGTCCCGTTAATAATACAAGAACACCGAGAACCAGCCCGCAGTTCGATACTATTGCTCCAGCCAGTACAACTGCCGTGAGAACGGACGCCATATATTCATCGCCATGCCATCGCTTCAAGCTCCAACGATAGAGAGAGGCGTAGATATCCCGATACACGACAATTATCCCTCAGAGTGCTGGGAGCGCCACTTTCCACAGGAAACGTCCAGAGTACCGTTTCGAACCGTCGCCGCAAGTCACCTGCAACGTGACCGCAATGCCCGTCAACTTCGCTCGTCACGCGCGACGATCCATTTGTTCGGCGCAATGGATTCAGGGTGAGTGAAGTACAGCAACCGGCCGTCGGTGGCAAGCAACTTGGGCGTGCCATGGAGCTCGAACAGCCGTTCACCCTGCCGTGTCATTCCGAGGAGGTTCCATTCGCTGTCCGTCCCATTGGGTCGTTCATACTGGATCAGCAAGTCTCCATTCGGCATGACGAACACGCCCTGCAGGAAGATCCGTTCACTCTCCCATGAAGTTCGCTTGCGAGGATCCGACAACTCTTGCATGTCGAATTGCTCGATGGCTGTAAAGGTCTGAAAGGGAATGCGTTTGCGATCGAGCTCCACCCCATCGAGCCCGAAGAAATACAGCGTATCGGTGAGCGAAAACGCCGCCACGATCGTATCGCCTATGAAATCCCAGGATACGTAGCCGTAACTCTGAGCCGCCCGCACCATCGGGTCACCGCCCGGAGTCCAGAAGAAGCTCTGCACGACCGCATCGCGATCGATGTTCCAGATGTGCAAGAGCTTGCTACGTCCGGACGAATCCCGTTCAGGCGACATGCCTCCGACGAGCACGAGCGAATCGGAGATGATCGAAGCGCCGTAGTAGGATCTGACGGGGAGCCTGAATTCCCTGATCACCTCTGCCCCGGTTTCCTCGAACTCCAGTATCCCACGCACCAGATCCACAACCAGGATGCGCCCGGATGGATGCCGGAGCGCCGTTTGAGGCATCTGCATCTCGCCTGGGCCGAAGCCTTTCGTGCCGAACTGTGACCTTAGCCTGCCATCGGGCTCGTAGATGCGGACCCGTACCTCTCTGGGGTCTGCGATCAGGTAGGCATCACGATCGACGGACACGTTCGGCAAGACAACGATCGCATCGGCATCTTCGTACAACTCCAGGGAATCCACGACCGCGAAATGGTGGGAGAACAGATACGGAGCGGCTTGCTCCGCAGCAGAGTTGGAACAGCCTGTACTTGTGGTTACGAGCAATACCCAGAGGGAAACCACGGCGGCGTTACGGCTGGCGGCCGCCCAAGGAGCCGTGGACAACATGCCTGAGGATCGCGGTGATGCGACGTCCCCCGTTGTAGCGCATGAAGTGCTATCGTGTGTTTGGGGCATCAGAGCGGCTCCTGTCTTGTGGGCGCTGCGACCAAGGGGCGCCAGCACAGGTTGGCGGCGGGTTGGCAGAGGCGCGAACAGCCGCCATTAACGTTGCCGGTTCTTCCTCCGACCGGGCGAGTTCGACCGTCCGCTCCGTTCGCGCGCCGCGGTGGTACGACAGGAACTCGAGCGTTAATCCCTTGGCGAGGGAGATCGCGGACGGCGACATCGACGGGTGCTCTTCGTTGGAGATCCGGTCGGGGATCGACCCAGGAGAGCGCTGCCCCGACTATACCCCCGGACACCTTGCGGATTCAATACTCTCGTCCGAACCGGTTCTGTGGTCGCGACTTGGAGGGCCTTGCAATCACACCTACGCCTCCCGACCGGCGCGCACCTCGCTCATCGTAGTTGCACCCGAGGGCATGGCGTGCATCACCACGACCCATGCGCTCGGCGCCCCGCCCTCACCCGCCCTCACCCGCCCTCACCCACCCTCACCCACCCTCACCCACCCTCACCCGCCCTCACCCGCCCTCACTCGCATCACCCGCCTCCCCCACCCTCACCCCCCTCATCCGCCCCGCTCCCCCCGCCCCAGCGCCACCGCCAGCACGGCGAGCCACGCCCCGCCGATGAGCGCCCCGGCCGCGATGTCGCTCGGCCAGTGCACGCCCATGCGCAGGCGCCCGAAGATCACGGCGAGGGTGATGGCGAGAGCGAGGGCGGCGGCGACGGCGCGCTCGATGGGGTTCCGCGAGGCGCGCGCCCAGAGGAAGGCGAGGATCCCGTAGACCGCGACGGTCTTGGCGGTGTGGCCGGAGGGAAAGGAAGCAAAGCCGGGCGCGACGATCCCCTCGAGGATGAGGTCGGGGCGCGGGCGGTCCCAGAGGAGCCAGGCGAGGCGGACGACGAGGTCGGTCGGGAGGTAGGCGGCGACGATCGAGAGGGCGCGGAGCGGGCGGCCCGCCCAGGCCGCGGCGCCGACGGCGAAGAGGACGACGAGGAGGAGCGTGATGTCGGTGCCGAGGGTCTGGATCCAGACGGCGGCGCTGAAATCGAGCGGCGAGCGTGCCTCGAGCGCGCGCAGGAAGGCGGGCTCCCAGGCGAGGACGCCGGCCTCGACCGCGAGCCGGGCGGCCGCGACGAGGCCGAGGGTGAGGGCGACGAGGGCGACGTAGCCCCCGGCGACGGTCGCGACCCAGCGTCGCCAGGCGGGGCGCGGGAGGCGACCGGCCCCGTGCCGGAATCGGGTCGCGACCTGCCGGATCGCCTCGGCGGCGACCCACGGGGGCCGCCGTGGCTCCATTACTTCTCCGGGTCCGCCGGTGGCGCGGCGACGGGGAGCGCCCGTTCGGGCCCTCCGACCGCGACGCGGTAGGCCGCCAGGAGCCGGGCGAGGTGGTCGGCGGCGGCGGGGTCGCTGCGGGCGAGCTGCGAGATCGTCGCGTCCCGCTGGGCGAGGATCGCGGCGAGCTGCTCGCGGGTCTCGGGGGGCGCGAGCGCCTCGCGCTGCTGGAGGGCGGTGAAGAATTCGCTCGTCATCCGCAGCGCCTCGTCGTGGCCGCCGCGCTGGGCGGTGACCGCCGCGGCGGCGAGCGTCGCCTCCATGGTCATGAAGTCGAGCCGCCGCTCCACGACCGCGAGCTGCCCCTCGAGCCGCCGGGCGCGGGTGTACTGCCACCCGAATCCGCTGCCGAAGGCGATAACGACCGCCGCGACGGCGATCAGGATCGCACTACCACGCGTCATACCGCACCCCCTCCTCGGCTAGGGTCGAAACGATCCGGTCGATCGCGCGCCGGACCTCGCCGGCCGGCCGGCCGGAGGCGTTGCTCAGGATGCTGAAGATCAGCTCCCGTCCGTCCGCCGTTCGCAGGTACCCGCTCAGCGAGTTGACGTGGGCGATCGTCCCGGTCTTGGCGAAGATCCGGCCCTGGAGGCCGGTCAGCCGCCGCTCGAGCGTGGATTCCTTGACGCCGGGCTGCGCCATCGCGGCGACGTAGGCGTCGCCCCAGGGCTGGCGGCGGGCGTGATCGAGGATCTGCACGATCGCGTGGGGCGTGAGCAGGTTCTGGGCCGAGAGCCCCGAGCCATCCCGGAGCGCGACCGCCCCGGAGTCGACGCCGACGACGTCGAAGAGGTACCGCCGCTCGACGTCGAGCCCCTCCCGCCAGCTCCCCCGTTTGCCCCGCTCCGCGCCGAGCGTCTTGAGGAGCTGCTCCGCGATCCAGTTCTGGCTGGGCTGGAGGATCGCCGCGACGATCTCGGTGAGCGGGGGCGAAGTCCACGTGATGAGCGGCTCGGCGCCCGCCGCCGCGCGCAGCGCCGCCGCCTCCTCGGTGTCGTAGACGACGCGGACGGCCCCGTCCACCGCGATCCCCCGCGCCTCGAGCGCCGCCTCGAGCGCCCTCGCCGCGTACCCGGCCGGGTCGGTCACGGCGAGGCGGAGCGTGTCGGGCGCCGCGAGGTACGGGACCCCGCCGGTCACGACCAGCGTGTCCGACCCCGGACGGCGCACGATCTCCAGGCTGTTCCCCGCGCCGGCGGTGTCGGTCACCGCCTCGCTCCGGACCGCGACCGCGCCCTTGGGCCCGAGCACCGTCACCCGCGCCGGCTCGCCCGGCGCCGCGCCGGGCTCGACGACCAGAAGGAAGGTCCCCTCGGCGACGGCGAACGCCGCGACCGGCGTCGCGTACGACCACGGCAGGTCGCCGACCTCCCACGTCGAGTGGATCCACTCGTCGTCGAAGTAGCTCGCGTCGACCACGAGGTCCCCCGCCACCCGCCGGACCCCCGCGACGGCCAGCGAGTCGGCGAGGGAGTCGAGTGCCGCCAGCTCCCCGCCGTGGAACCGCGCGGAGAGCGTCGGGTCGCCGCGGCCCACCACCAGCAGCCCGCCGATCACCGAGTCGCCGGCGGCACCGGTGATGCCTGCACCCGCGGTAGCGCCCGCACCGGCGGAACCCCTACCGCCGCCGTTTCGGCCCGTGCCGCCCGTACCCCCGGTACCGCCGAGAGCGTAGATCGCGGTCCGATACCGGAACTCCGGCCCCAGCTCCCCGAGCGCGACGGTGGTCACGACGAGCTTGGTGTTCGAGGCGGGGACGAAGTGCTTCTCGGGGTCGCGCGCGAAGAGGACCCTGCCGGCGGCGGGGTCGTAGACCTCGATCCCCCAGTGCGTGCGGTCGAGCGGCGGCCGCCCGGCGATCGACTCGACGACCGCGGGGAGCGACGGCCGGGTCGGCGCGACGGCCCGGGGCGAGGAGGCACAGGCGAGGGCCAGCGGCAGAAGGGCGAGGGCCCCGGCACGGGCGGCCCGGCGGGGCAGGGGATGGGCTCGGTCGGTCCCGATCATCGACGATCACTCCCCGTCCGCCATCGGCGGCGGACGATCAGGTTTCATCCTTGTAGACGCGCCACGACGCGGCACGTTACCTTTCTTGGATTCCGTCCAGCGCGACGCGGGAACGTGCACCGGGGAAGGGACCGCGCGGGCGGGTGGCCCGTAGGACCCGGCGCCGGCGGCCGCGACCCGAGGGGCGCGCGGGACGCCACCGGAGGGCACGTCCCCAACGATGCCTCTGACGATCGGATTCCCCGCCAATGGCTGAATCGAAGCTCGATCCGGGCCAGCTCGGCCCCGGCGACATGGATCCCGAGTCGTTCCGCCGCCACGGCATCGCCGTCGTCGAGCGGGTTGCCGAGTACCTCGCCCGGCCCGAGCGGTGGCCGGTCCTCCCGGCGATCGAGCCGGGCTCGCTCCGCGCCGCGCTCCCCGACCGGGCGCCGGACGACCCCGAGCCGATGGACGAGATCCTCGCCGACTTCGACCGGCTGATCCTCCCGGCGACCACGCACTGGAACCACCCGGGCTACTTCGCCTACTTCTCCATCACCGGCTCCGGCCCCGGGATCCTCGCCGAGACGCTGATCGCGGCGCTGAACGTGAACGCGATGCTCTGGCGCACGGGGCCCGCGGCCACCGAGCTCGAGGAGACGACGCTCGGCTGGCTCCGCCAGCTCCTCGGCCTCCCCGACGGGTTCGACGGCACGATCAACGACACCGCGTCGTCGAGCACGCTCTACGCCCTCGCCGCCGCCCGCGAGGCTGTCCCCGGGCTGCGGATCCGCGAGCTCGGCCTCGCCGGCCGGCCCGAGGTCCCCCGGCTCCGCGTCTACTGCTCCCGCGAGGCGCACTCCAGCGTCGACAAGGCGGTGATCACCCTCGGCCTCGGCCTCGACGGGATCCGCCGCCTCCCGACCGACTCCGAGCAGCGGTTGGACGTCCGGGCCCTCGAGGCCGCGATCGCCGAGGACATCGCCGCGGGGATCCGTCCGATCGCCGTCGTCGCGACCGTCGGCACCACCTCGACGACGGCGGTCGACCCGGTCCCCGAGATCGCCGAGATCTGCGCCCGCGAGGGGCTCTGGCTCCACGTCGACGCCTCCTACGGCGGCGTCCTCGGCCTCCTCCCCGAGCACCGCCACGTGCTGGCTGGGTGCGACCGCGCCGACTCGATCGTCGTCAACCCGCACAAATGGCTCTTCGTGCCGATCGACTGCTCGGCGCTCTACACCCGCCGGCCGGAGGTCCTCCGCGCCGCCTTCAGCCTCGTCCCGGAGTACCTGAAGGTGCCCGAAGGCGACGAGGTTCGCAACCTCATGGACTACGGCGTGGCCCTCGGCCGCCGCTTCCGCGCCCTCAAGCTCTGGTTCGTCCTGCGCTACTTCGGCGCCCGCGGCCTCGCCGACCGGCTCCGCGAGCACCTCCGCCTCGCCCGCCTCTTCGCCGGGTGGGTCGACGACGCCCCGGACTTCGAGCGCCTCGCGCCCACGACGATGTCCGTCGTCGTCTTCCGCCACCACCCGCCGGGGGTCGACGACGAGAAGGAGCTCGACGCCCTCAACGCCCGGCTCCTCGAGCGGCTCAACGCCACGGGCGAGGTCTTCCTCTCGCACACCCGCGTGGACGGCCGGTACGCGCTCCGCCTCGCGGTCGGAAACCTGCGGACCCGCGAGGAGCACGTCCGACGGGCCTGGGAGCTGGCGCGGGAGCTCGCCGGCCGTGCCTAGACTCCGGCGTGGAGGGACACCGATGACCGACCCCGGCGCCATCGAATGAACGCCATCGACTTCGCCATCGTCGCCGCGTACCTCGCCGGGATGATCGGGGTGGGTGCCCTCGCCTCCCGCCGGATCCACGGCTTCCGCGATTACTTCGTCGCCGGCGGCCAGATGACCGCGTCCCTCCTGGTCTGTACGCTCGTCTCGACCTACTACGGGCTGGACGTGCTCTTCGGGGGGTCCGAGGTCAGCTTCCTCGAGGGCGTCGTCGCCTTCTTCGGCTACACCCGGCCGTACTACGTGACGATCCTCATCGCCGCGTTCGTCATCGCCCGGAAGCTCAAGCACTACGACTTCCTCTCGCTCCCCGACGTGGCGGCGCACTTCTACGGCAACGGGACCCGGGCGGTCGTCGCCATCGCCAGCGCCTTCTACGCGCTCCCCCTCCTCAGCATCATGGGGATCGGGATCCTCCTCGACCTCGTCATGGGGATCCCCTTCGTCTGGGGGGTCCTGCTCGGCGCCGCGGTGTCGGTCGTCTACACGATCATGGGCGGGCTCCTCGCCGATGCGCTGACCGACACGCTCCAGTTCGTGCTGATGTGCGTGACGCTCGGGATCGCCGCCGTGCTCACGCTGCGGACGACCGGCGGGGTCGACGGCCTCCAGGCCGCGCTCCCCGCCTCGTTCTTCGACCCGACCGGCACCTACCCCGCGTGGGTCCTCCTCGTCTTCGCCGGCTCCGCGCTGAGCGCGCTCATCGAGCCCGCCTTCTACCAGCGCATCTTCGCCGCCGTCGACTATCGGGCGGTGGTCGTCGCTCTCGTCATCGGGATCGTGCTCTGGGCCGCCTACGACTGGGTGACGACGATCCTCGGGATGGCCGCCGCCGCGCGCGGGATCGATGCCGAGCCCCGCTACGCGCTCCTCGCCCTCGTCCTCGAGGTCCTCCCCGCAGGGCTCCGGGGGCTCTTCGTCGCCGGCGTCCTCGCGACCGCGATGTCGACCATCGACTCGTACCTCCTCATCGCCGGCGGGAACCTGGCCTACGACCTCTACCGCCCCCTCTTCCGCCCCGATATGGACGAGCAGCGGGTGCTCCGTCTGGCGCGGTGGATGATCCTCGTCTCCGCCGCCGCCTCCGTCGCGCTGGCGCTCTTCTTCCGGTCCGTCGTCTCGGCCTGGATCTTCATGAGCACCGTCCTCGTCGCCGCAGCGCTCGTCCCGCTCCTCGCCGCACTCTACGCGCCCTGGCGGCCGACCCCCGCCGCCGGCCTCGCCTCGAGCCTTGCCGGGCTCGGCGTCGCCGTCGGCTACTTCGCGTTGGTCTCGGTCTTCGGGAGCTACGACGAGGAGTGGGCCACGAAGATCTGGACGGTCGAGCTCGGCGGCCGGTCCTTCGAGCTCTGGCAGGAATACGCGCTGCTCTTCGCGCTCCCGGCCTCGGCGGCGGGGTACCTCCTCGGCCGCCTCGGGAGTCGCGCCGCGCCGGAACCCGCCCCGGAGGCCGCGGCCGGGGCGCACCCCCTCACCCCGTCGGGACCATGAGCGCCTGGGAGCTCTTCACCTGGATCTCGATCGCCGTCCTCGTCCTCGGATCCGGCGCGGTCTTCGCCTGGTTCCTCCGCGACGCCCTGCGGCTGTTGCGCGGTTTCGACGACGACGACCGCCGGCCCGACGCCTGATCCCGCTCAGTCGTCGGCGAGGCAGACCCGGTTCCGGCCGGTCTGCTTCGCCCGGTAGAGCGCACGGTCCGCGGCGATGACCAGGTCGATCGGCGTCCGCATCCCCGGCCGGTACTCCGCGACCCCGGCGCTGACCGTCAGCTTCCCGCCGAACTCGCGCATGACCCGGCGACGCACCCGCTCGGCGTGCATCTGCCCCCCGAGCTTGCCGGTCCCCGAGAGGATCGCGGCGAACTCCTCGCCGCCGTACCTCGCGGCCAGGTTCATCGTCCGCGTCTCGGTCCGCAGGATCTCGGCGAACTTGAGGAGTGCGACGTCGCCCTCGCGGTGACCGTACGCGTCGTTGTACGCCTTGAACCGGTCGAGGTCGAAGAGGATGAAGCAGAGCGCCCGGCCGCGTGCGGCCGCGGCGAAGTCCCGCTCCAGGACGAGATCGAGCTGCCGCCGGTTCGGGAGCTGGACCAGCGGGTCGGTGAGGGAGAGACGCCGCAGCTCCGCGTGCATTCGTGCGTTGTCGATCGCGGAGGCCGCGTGCGGCGCCAGGCGCCGGAGCAGCCGCACCGCATCACGGTCCTCCTCCCGCGTCCACGGGCCGACCGTGAGGAGCCCCACGAGCTGCCGGCCGGCCACGAGCGGGATCGTGGATCGGACGCCCTCGGCCCCCCCGTTGCCCAGCCACCCGTGCACCGCCGACAGCAGTTCGGCCAGGTCCGCCGCGGACTCCGCCCCCTCACCCCCACTCGACATCTTCGTGACGAGCTCCGTCGGCAACCGCGACTCCTCCCCGACCCGCACCCCGCCCGCGCCGACCCTCGCCGCCACCCGCACCCGGTCGCCCTCGACCAGCCACACGACGACCGGCGCGTCGACCCATTGGTGCGCGTGCGCCGCGATCCGCTCGACGACCGCATCCAGCTCGAGCGACGCGCTCAGGTCCCGCGCTGCCGCCGCCAGTTGCTCGATCTCCCGGCTCCGACGCTCCGCCTCGACCGCCAGCGCCGCGCTCCGGATCGCCAGCGCGCCGACCCTGCCGATCGCCTGCAACAGCTCCGTGTCCCCCGACTCGAAAGGCGGAAGATCCGGCGGCCGCGCGACGGCGATGCATCCGACGAATGTGTCTCGATGGAAGAGAGGGACCGCGAGAATGCAGCCCCCGGCGTGGCCCCCTTCCAGCACCGTCCCGCCGACCCTCAGTCGAGATACGGTCTCCCGACAGAACGACGACCACCCCTCGTCCGGCCCCTCGGTGTGCATGGGCCGGAGTTCGCCATCCGCCTCGCAGATCGCAATCAGGTACGAGGATCCCGGCAGCGCCCGGCGCACCAGCCCGCACACGGCCGCGAAGAGCGCCATCGGCGTCGGCGCCATCGCCAACGTTTGCGCGGTATCGAGGAGTACCGCGTAGCGCTCGGCGAGGCTCGGCGATATCGTCTTCGATGAATCCACGCAGTCCCTGGACGGAACGTGTTGCAATCGTGCGACGGGTCGCGGGCCGCCGCGACGCCCGGGCTCGACCCCGGACGAGCGCCTCCAGTCCGGCAACGCCGCCCGCCGCCACGCGATCGTGGGGCGCGCCCGGCGGTGCGCAACCCGGCCGGGCGGCGGCGTCCCGCCGCAGAACCGCCATCGCCTATGCACCTTTCGTTCCGCCGCGCCGGACCGCCCCCCAAATCCGCGTCGCGACGCGATCGTTCTTGCCCCTTGACCCAACCGGACATACCTTTGGCCCGTATCCTCCCGGCGTCCGACGCAGGGGCATCGGTGACCCAGCGTCGGACCTCCATGCCACAGATCTTCCATGGGGTTCAATTCGTCGACGTCGCGGTCGACCGCGCCCGGCGAGTACGGGATCGCGAGACGCGCGTATCTCCTGTCATCGCCCATCGTCTGGCCTGCCACGGGGCTGGCCGCCTTGGCCGTCGGCTACCTGCTGACGCCGTCCAACGCGGAGGCGAGGGCAGCGCTCGGCCACCTGGCGCTGGCCGCCGGACCGCTCGCCGCGGCGCTCGCCTGCGGCGCGGCGAGCCGGACCGCGCCCCGCCTGGTGCGGGGCACCTGGCTCCTCTTCGGCGCCGGCGCGATCATCGTGATGCTCGGCCAGCTCCTCGCGGCGTTCCCCGCGGCCGCGGCGATGCTCGGCTTCGCGCCCCCCGGGGCGTCGGAGCTCTTCCTCCTCTTCCATCTCTGCTTCACGTTGGGCGCGATCCTGGCCCTGCGCCCCACCCGCGCGAAGGGGCTCGCCCTCGAGATCGCGCTCGACGGATCGCTGATCCTCGTCGCCGCGGCCGTCGTGGTCGAACGCTTCGCGCTCCCGGCGCTCCTCGCCGGAGCCGAGCTGGGTCGGGCCGAGCTCCTCGGGCTCATCCTCTCGCAGCTCGCGCCCGTCGGCTCCCTCTTCCTCGCCGTGCTCCTCGTCCTCCGCGGCGATCACCTCCTCGCCGCCCGCGCGACGCCGTACCTCACGGCGGCGGTGGCCGTCTTCCTCCTCGGGAACGTCTTCCTCGTCGCCGGGCTGGACCCCTCCCCGGCGCGCCCGGGCGATCCCTTCGACTTCGTCTGGCTCGCCGGGTGGGCGGCGCTCGCCGCTGCAGGTGTGGCGGGGGCGGGGATCGGCAGGGAATCGACCCGTGACGGGATCTCCGACGCCGCCCGGCGGCGGATCCGACGCGCCGTCGTCCCCGGAGCCGCGGTCTTCCTCGGCGCCGTCGGCGTCGATGCGGCACTAAACCCTGCGGCGAGCCCGACGATCGCCATCGCCTGCGGGCTCATGGGGCTCCTCCTGGCGGCGAGGATCCGCCATGCGATCGACGCGGCGGAGCGGCGGTCCGAGGACCAGCGGCTCCTCGCGCAGAACCGCGCACTCGTCGAGGTCAGCCACGCCCTCGCCGGCGCGACCGAGCTGAGCCAGACCCTCGACCTCGTCGCCCGATGGGCGAGCCGGCTCCTCGACGCCTACGCCTCCGGGATCGAGCTCCTCGACCCCGACGGCGATGTCCTCGAGCTTCGCGCGATCCACGGATTGCCCTCGGACATGCTCGGGCTCCGTTTCCCCGTCGAGGGGAGCTTCACCGGCTGGGTCGTTCGCAACGGCAAAGCCAGGGCCGCGCTGCGCCTGAGCGCCGAGCCCTTCACCCGCTTCGAGAGCGTGGCATCGATCGCCGGGTTCCCGACCGCCGCGGCGCCGCTGCAGGTCCGTGATCGGCGGCTCGGCGCCCTCTTCGCGATCCGGCTCGACCGGCCCTTCGAGCCCGCCGACCTGGAGCTCCTCGGCGCGCTCGCCGAGCAAGCGGCCGTCGCGATCCAGAACGCACGGCTCTTCGAGCAGGTGCGGCAGCTCTCGATGACCGACCCGCTCACCGGACTCGCCAACCGGCGCCAGCTCGAGCGCGACCTCGCCCGCGAGTTCGCGGCGGCCCGGCGGGGCCGCCGGCTCTTCGCCGTCCTTTTCGATCTGGATGGGTTCAAGGAGTACAACGACCGACACGGTCATCTGGCGGGGGACGAGGCGCTGCGGATCTTCGGGAAGGTGCTCGCCGCCGAGACGCGGGCCATGAACCTCGCAGTCCGTTACGGCGGCGACGAGTTCATCGTGCTCCTGACCGAGTCCTCACCCGAGGGGGCGAGGATCTTCGCCGAACGCGTCTCCGAGAAGTTCTCCAGGGAAGTGGCGTCGCTCGGGCGGGGCGAGATCACGGTGAGCGCGGGCATCGCCGGGTACGATCCGTCGATGCAGCGGATGGACGAGCTGATCGCGGCCGCCGACCGCAACCTCTACGAGAGGAAGGCCGCCCGGTCCGACCGTTCCAGCACGTAGCAGCTCCTCCCCGCCTCCCGGACCAGCTCGACCGCGACATAGCCTCGCGCGAAGTAGGCCTCGAAGGCGAGCCGCGTCTTTCGGCGCCAGTCGACGGCGAGCTCCGGAGCGCGTTCCTTGAGCGCCTGGAGGTCGACGGGGATTGCGAGCCGGATGCGCTCCGCATCGAGCGAGAGGTCCGGCTCGGCGCTCTCCAGGCCGGCGCCGCCCTCCCGGGTCGGGTTGCAGAGCGGCGCGTCGGCCATGTCCGCGGGGCCGGGTGCCACGGTGTCGCCGTCGAGCCGCGCCCGGACGCGCGGGGAGTCGATCTCCCACTCCGCGATCAGTCGATCGGTGCCGACCCCGCGGTGCAGCGGGGAGCCGCTCTCGCCGTAGACGTCCCGCCGGTACTCCCGCGCGACCGCGCCCAGGCGGGTGAGGTTCAGGTAGGCGTTCCGGGACTCGAGCGGGTCGAAGGTCCAGAGCACGGTGCGGATGCCGAGCGGGAGGAGCAGCTCGCGCTGGTAGCGCTTGAGACGCTCGCCGAGCCCCCGGTCCCGGAGCTCGCGCCGGACCGCGAGCATGTCCGACCAGTGCGCGAGCCGGCCGTCCCGCACCCCGCTCACCCCGAAGACGAACCCCACGAGCCGGTCCTCGGCATCGAAGGCCCCGGCGGCGACCCCGCCGACGAACTGCACGACCTTCAGGATCGTCGCCGGGACGACCTCGCCGAAGTCCTCGCCCCAGGTCTCCCTCTGGAGCGCGATGCACGCCCGGAACTCCTCCTCCGTGCGGAGCGGACGGAGCGTGTACGATCCGGTCACAGCGTCTCCAGCAGTCGCGCGAAAAAGGCGACGCGGCGGGTCAGGTCCGCGACCCGGACGTGTTCGTCCGCGGCGTGGGCCCCGCCCCCCTCGACGCCCAGGCCGTCCAGCGTGGGGATGCCGAGCGCCGCGGTGAAGGAGCCGTCGCTCCCGCCGCCGGTCGCCCCCTCGCCGAGCTCCCAGCCGAGCCCGGCGGCGATCGCCCGCGCCCGCTCGTAGAGCCGGACCACCCCCTCCGTCCGCTCGAGCGGCGGCCGGTTCACCCCACCCTCCAGCTGGAGCGACGACCCCGGGAGCACCGGCTCGAGCGCGCGGAGCGCCGCGTCGACCCGCCAACCCTCCTCCTGCGTCGCGAAGCGGACATCGATCGACACCCACGCCTCGGCCGGGACCACGTTCCCCGCCGTCCCCCCGGCGATGACGCCGGTGTTGATCGTCGTGCCCCGCGCCGGATCGGCGAGCGCGACGACACGCACGATCTGGTGCGCCAGCTCCAGGATGGCGTTCACCCCGCGCTCCGGCTCGACCCCAGCGTGCGCCGCCCGGCCGAGCGCCCGAAGACGGTAGTCGGCGACGCCTTTCCTCGACGTCTTCGCCGCCCCGCCCGCGAGCGGCGGCTCCGGGACCAGCACCGCAGCCGCACCCGCGGCCGTCGCTTCGATCAACCCGCGCGACGTACCCGACCCGGCCTCCTCGTCGCAGGTGACCACCAACCGCACCGGGCGCCGGGGCCTCGTCCCCGCCTCGGCCAGAAGCGCGAGCGCCTCGACGACGACCACGAGGCCGGCCTTCATGTCGTATGTCCCGGGCCCCTCGACGCGCCCCTCCACCACGCGGAACGGCTGGCGCGCGAGCGTGCCGACCGGGTGCACCGTGTCCAGGTGGCCCAGGATGACGACCGGCTCGAGCTCCGACTCCCGCCCCGCGAACCGCGCGACGAGGTGCTCGCCCCACCCCGGCGCGGGCACCCGATCGACCCCCGCGCCCGCCGCCTCGAGCTCCGCGGCGATCGCCTCGGCGAGCGCCAGGCACCGCGCCTCGTCGCCCGACGGCGTCTCGTGCTCGACCCAGCGGCGTAACCGCTCCAGGACCCGCCGCTCGACCGCCGCCGCCTCGGCCGCGACCCGCGCGGCGACATCGCCGACCCCGCCGGCAACGCCGCCGGCGCCGACGCCCCCCGCCGCCACGCTCACCCGCCCCCTCCCCGACGCTCCCGCCTGTAGCTCTCGTCCAGCAGCTCGATCGGGTGCAGCACCGCGGTCCTCTCCCCCGCCAGCCGCAGCCCCGCGCCGATCTGCATCATGCACCCCGGGTTCGGCGTCGCGACCGCGTCCGCGCCCGTCGACCGGATCGCCTCGACCTTGTCCGACAGGATCCGACCGCCCAAATCCGGGTGCAGCAACCCGTAGATCCCCGCGCCGCCGCAGCACTCCTCCGCGTCGGGGAGCGGGACGAGCTCCAGCCCCGGGATCCGCCCGAGGATCTCGAGGGGCGCCCGCGTGACCCGCTGGGCGTGATGCAGGTGGCACGGCGCGTCGTACGTGACCCGGAGTCCGAGGGGAGCGCCGGGCCGCGGCCCCAGCTCGACCAGCAGCTCCGAAACATCCCGCACCCGGGCGGCGAACGCCGCCGCCCGAGCCGCGTACGCCGGGTCGTCCGCGAGTAGCGCGCCGTACCCCTTCATCGCCGCGCCGCACCCCGCGGCGTTGACGACGACGTGGTCGACCCCCGCTCGCTCGAACGCCTCGATGTTCGCCCGCGCCAGCGCCCGCGCCCGTTCCCTCTCGCCGGCGTGCGCGTGGAGCGCGCCGCAGCAGACCTGCGCCGGCACCGCCACGACCGCGCACCCGTTCGCCTCGAGCACCCGGACCGTCGCCTCGTTCACCCGCCGGAAGAGCCCGTCCTGCACGCAACCGGTCAACACCCCGACGCGCAGGACCGGCCGGTCAACGCGCGCCCCCCCACCCCCACCCCCACCCCCACCCCCACCCGTACCCGTACCCGTACCCGTACCCGTTCCCGTTCCCGTTCCCGTTCCCGTTCCCGAGCCCGCGCCCAACCCCAACCCCGTCCCCACGCCCGAACCCGAGCCCACCGCCGCCCCGGCCTTCAACCCCTCCCACCCCCGCGTCGCCTCAAGCATCGCCACCCCGAACCGGATCCGGGCCAGGCGGCGGGGGAGGACGCGGAGGAGCAGGGAAGCGAGCCCCGTCGCGCGGACGAGTCGCCCGCCGGCCATCGCCAGACGGCTCGCGAGCCGGTTGCCGAAAACCGCCAGGAGGAGCCGCGCCGGGAGGCCGACACCCGACTCCGCCGCGATCGTCGTCCTCGCCGCCTCGAGGAGGTGGCCGTACTCGACGCCCGAGGGGCAGACCGTCTCGCACGCCCTGCACCCGAGGCACCGGTCGATGTGCGTGGTGAACGCATCGTCGTCCGCCTCGAGGCGCCCCTCGGCGACCGCGCGCATCAGGTAGAGCCGGCCCCGCGGCGAGTCGGCCTCGTCGCCGAGGCGCTTGTACGTGGGGCACGCCTGGAGGCAGAAGCCGCAGTGCACGCAGGCGAGGAGCTTTTCCTCCTCCGCCGCGAGGGCCGCGGCCAGCGCACCCGGCATCGCCGTCGTTCCCGTTCCGCTCATCGCCCCCCTCACACGACGAACCGACCCGGCCCGAGCACCCCCGCCGGGTCGAATTCCTGCTTCAGTCGACGCATCAACCCGAGCGCCGCGCCGGCATCGCCCCAGGGATCGAACGCCTCCACGAGGGCGCGCGGCGCTCGCGCCACGATCAGCGTCCCGCCCCGCCCCGCGAGGGCCGCCCGCGCCTCCGACAGCGTCGCGGCCCACCGCGCTGGCGCCGCCGCGACCGCTTCCGCGGAGAGCAGGGCCCGCACGATCCCGTCGCCGGCGTGGGCGACGATCGAGGCGCCGGGGAGCGCGCTGGCGAACGCGAGGGTCTGGCCCAGCGCCGACGGACGGTCCGCCAGGCGAACCACGACCCCCGCGGCGACCTCCGAGGCCCCGAGCCGCTCCCAGACGCCGCCACCATCTGCGTCGGAGCCTTCATCGAGGCCGACGCCTCCGATCCCCGCCGCGATCGCGGAAAGCCGCGCCGCCGCGTGGGCCACCGCCTCGGCGTTCCCCTGGAACCGGGCCAGGAGCTCCCAGCCCGTCACGCCCGCCGTCGACAGCTCCAGCGCGACCGGCTCGATCCGCTCCGCCCGGAGCGCCTCGGCGACATGGAGGAGCGGCTCCGGCTCCGCGGCGACGAGGCGCAGCGTGCGATCCGCCTCCGGGATCGCCCGGAGCCGGACCTCGACCCGGGTCACCAACCCCAGCGTCCCCCGGCTCCCGACGACGAGCTTCACCAGGTCGTAGCCCGCCACGTTCTTGACGACCCGCCCCCCCAGATCGAGGATCCGCCCGTCGCCGGTCACGATCTGGAGCCCGAGCACATGGTCGCGCGGCGTGCCGTGGCCGCGACGCAGCGGCCCCGCGCTCGCCATCGAGACCACCGCGCCCAGCGTGGCGACTTGCGCCCCCGGGGGGTCGAGGGGAAGCCACTGACGATGCGGCGCCAGACGTCGCCCGAGCTCGCCGAGCGAGGTCCCGGCGCCGACCGAGGCGACCAGGTCCGCGGGCTCGTGGGCGACGATCCCCGACAGGCGCTCCGTCGTCACGACCAGATCGACCGCCTCCGTCGGGCGGCCGGCGTCCAGCAGCGTCCCCGCTCCCGCCGCCTCCACCCTCCACCCCGCCTCGCTCGCCAACGCCAGCACCGCCGCGGCCTCCTCCGCGGTCCCCGGCGCGACGACCGCCCGCGGCACACGGCCGTGCACCGCCCAGCGCCCCGCCTCCGCGCCCGACACCACCGCGCCGGCGCCGACGATCGCCGCCAGCCGCTCAACCATCCCGCACCTCCTCCGCCTCCCGCGTCCCCGGCCCGACCCACTCCCGGCAGACCCGGACCGGGAGCACCTTCGCGGGGTTCGCCAGACCCCGCGGGTTGAAGACCCGCCGCACCGCGCACATCGACGACAGCTCCGCGTCGCCGAAGATCAACCCCATGTACTCCCGCTTGTCCAGCCCGACGCCGTGCTCGCCGGTGATCGTGCCCCCCGCCTCGACGCAGCGCCGCATGATCTCCCGCGACGCCGCCTCGACCCGCCGCACCTCGTCCGCATCCCGTCGGTCGAAGAGGATGTTCGGGTGGAGGTTGCCGTCGCCGGCGTGGAAGACGTTCGAGATCCGCAGCCGGTAGCGCGCCGCGACGTCGTAGATGAACGAGAGGACCTCCGGGAGCCGGCTCCGCGGAACCACCGCATCCTGCACCAGCAGGTCCGGCGCGAGACGGCCCATCGCGCCGAACGCCTTCTTCCGCCCTTGCCAGAGCTTCTCCCGCTCCGCCGCGTCCGCCGCCCGCCGCACCTCCCGCGCCCCCTCCCGCCGGCAGATCCCGACCGCCCGCTCCGCCTCCGCCGCCAGCCCCGCCCGCGGTCCGTCGAACTCGATGACCAGCGCCGCGCCCACGTCCGTCGGGATCCCCGCCGCGAAGACGCTCTCCTCGACCGCCCGGATCGTCTCCCGGTCGATCATCTCCAGCGCGGCGGGGAGCATCCCCGCGGCGATGATCGCGCTCACCGCCCGGCTCGCGTCGTCGACCCGGTCGAAGAGCGCCAGCAGCGTCTCGACCGCCTCCGGCAACGGCTCCAGCCGCACCTCGATCTCCGTTGCGATCCCGAACGTCCCCTCGCTCCCGACGAAGAGCCCGACCAGGTCGTACCCGACCGTCTCGCCGCCCCCGCCCCCCAGCTCCAGCACCTCGCCGTCCGGGAGCACGACCGTCAGCCCCGTCACGTGGTTGCTCGTCACGCCGTACTTCAGGCAGTGCGGCCCGCCGGCGTTCTCTGCCACGTTCCCGCCGATCGTGCACGCCGACTGCGAGCTCGGGTCCGGCGCGTAGTACAATCCGTAGGGCGCCGCCGCGCGGCTCAGCGCCGCGTTCACCACCCCGGGCTGCACCCGCGCCCGGCGGTTCGCCGGGTCCAGCGACAGGATCCGGTTCATCCGCGTCAGCGAGACGACGACCGAGCCCTCCAGCGCGAGCGCCCCACCCGACAGACCCGTCCCCGCCCCTCGCGGCACGAACGGGATCCCCGCCTCCGCCAGCAACCGGACCACCGCGGCGACCTCCTCGGTCCCGCGAGGCAGCACGACCGCACGCGGCGTCACCCGGTGCGCCGTCAGCCCGTCCGACTCGTAGACGATGAGAGCCGCCGGGTCCGTGATCACTCCGTCGGGCCCGAGGATACGACGCAGCTCCGCGACGAGGCCGGCGTCGAGCGCGCCGGCCCCAGGTCCCATCCCCCGTTCGGTCCGCAAGTTACGCATCTCCGACGACTACCCCGGCCATCCGGCTCCGTTCGATGTTCCTGGGGGTCAGACGCAGACCCAGCGACCGCCGTCCGCACGGTGGATCCGTCCGGTCCGCTCCAGATGCTCCAGATAGGCGACGACGGCGCGCGCCGCCTGCCGCCTCAACGGCGAGGGGAGCCCCTCCCCGTAGACCGCGGCCACGATCGCCTCGGGCGAGTCGGCACCCGCGGCGAGCGCCGCCACGACCTGCCGCTCCCGCTCCTCCCGATGCCGCACGTACGCGTCGATCGCCGCCGCGGGATCCGTGAAGGGCTCGCCGTGACCGGGATAGATGACCCGCGGCGCCAACGACCGGACCCGCGCCAGCGACGCCAGGTACGCCCCGAGGTCCCCCTCCGGCGCCGCCACCAGCGCCGTCTCCATCCCGCCCATCATCAGGTCCCCGCAGAAGACCGCGCCCGCCGCCGGGAGATGGAAGGCGACGTGGTCCGGCGTGTGACCCGGCGTTGCCACCACGACCAGCTCGCCGGCGTCCGTATCGATCCGGTCCCCCGCCTCGAGCCCGCCCCCCGCCGCCGACTTCGCCGCCACCCCCCACCTCGCCGCCATCGCCGCCGCGCCCGCCGAATGGTCCGGGTGCCCATGCGTGACCACCACCCCAACGACGACGCCGTCGCCGATCTCCTCGGCGACGGCGTCCAGGTGCGCTGGGTCCGCGGGACCCGGGTCGATCACCACGACCCGCTCCGTACCGACCAGGTACGTCCGCGTCCCGTCCAGCGTCATCGGCGAGGCGTTCGGGGCCAGCACCACGCGGACCGCCGCCGCCCCGAGCTCCTCCGCCACGGCCGTTCCCCGCCGCTCAGCGGCGCTCGGCCATCAACACCTCGGCCAGCTTGTCCGCCACCATCTCCACGGCCTCCTGCTCCTCCGGCGAGAAGGCCGCCTCCTGGTGACTGTCGATGTCGATCTGGCCGAGGATCTCGTCACCCGCGCGGATCAGTACGACCAGCTCCGAACGCGTCCGCGGGCTGCACGACAGGTAGTTCTCCACCTTCGTCACGTCCGGCACGTTCTGGTTCCGCTTCTCCGCGACCGCCGTCCCGCACACCCCCTGGCCGACCGGGATGCGGGCGTGCTCGGTGCTCTCGCCGATGTAGTTGTGCAGCCAGAGGACGTTCTCCTCCGGGTTCAGGAGGTAGACACCCACCCAGCTGTACTTGTCCCCCGCGGCGGCGATCTCCTTGACCGCCTCACGCAGGATCGCATCGGAGAGATAGCCCTCCTCGCGCATCTCCTGCACCCGCTTCACCAACTTCCCGGCTTCCAGCATGCCCGTCTCACCTCGGGTCGTAGGGTTCATGGATCCTCGCCGGCGCGGTCCACGCCAGCAACCACCGCCAGAGCCCGCGGCGCTCCCGCGGATCCGGCTCATCGTACAATCTCTCGATCGCCTCGGCCACCACCGGCTCGCGGTACAGCCAGATGTGATACTGCGGCACCGCGACCGTCCGCCCCCCCACCCACCGCGCCAGGTTCTCCACCCGCTGCACCCGCACCGCGATCCCGTGACGCGCCGATTCCTTCTCCGCCAACGCACGGTAGCGGTCCCAGTCCGCCTCCGTCGGCGAGACCAGCCGCCAGTCCAGCGAACGGTACGGGACCTCCCCCGACGGCGACTCGCCCGCCGGCGAGAAGATCGGGTCCAGACGCGGGAGCAGCACCGCCCGACGCACGCCGGCCACGAGGCACTCGCACCACACGGCCGTGCGGCCCTGAAAATAATCCCAAGGGATCTGGATCGGTACGGTCACGACGACTCCACCGTCGAACGGCTCGCCCCGAACGCCCCCGGCCCCGACGCGCCAGGCACGCCGGACCTCAACGCGGGACGAAATCCGTCTCCGGCCCCAGCTCCCGCACGAACGCAGCAATCAGCCTCGCCGCCCGCTCCAGGTCCGAGAGACTCACGATCTCGTTCGGCGAATGCATGTACCGGTTCGGGATCGAGATCAGCCCCGTCGCCACGCCGCTCCGCGAGAGGTAAATCGCATCCGCATCCGTCGACGTGTACCGCGGCGACGCCGTGATGCTGTAGGGAATCCCCTCCCGCTCCGCCACCTCGACCAGGCGCTCGAAGACCAGCGGATGCGCCGCGGAACCCCGCGTCAGCACCGGCCCGCCCCCGACCTTGTGGTCGCCCAGCTCCTTCTTCTCCACCCCCGGCGAGTCCGTCGCGAACGTCACGTCCACCACCAGCGCCACCTGCGGGTCGATCCGGTACGCACTCGTCCGCGCCCCACCGCCGCTGTACCCGATCTCCTCCTGCGCCGTCGCCACCGCCGTCACCTGCGCCCGCGGCCGGTCCTCCGACAGGAGCCGCAACGCCTCCAGCACCACGTACGCGCCGATCCGGTTGTCGATCGATCGGCTCGCGATCAGGTCACCGCCCAACTCGACCAGCCGCGCATCCACCACCGCGGGGTCGCCGACACGGATCCCTCGCTCCAATACCGCGTCCCGGCCCCGAATCCCCACGTCGATCCAGAGATCCGTGATCTTCGACGCCTTCTCCCGCTCCTCTCCCTTGATCAGGTGGATCGGCTTCTTCCCGACCACCCCCATCACCTCGCCCCGACGCGTCAGCACCCGGATCCGCTGGCCGACCAGCACCTGCGGGTCCCATCCTCCGATCCCGTCGAAGTACAGGAACCCATCATCATCCACATGCGTCACCATCAGGCCGATCTCGTCCACGTGACCGGCCAACATCACCCGCGGCGCACCCCCCTCGCCGATCGTGGCGTACGAGTTCCCGCTCACGTCCACGTCGACTCGGTCCGCGAACCGCTCCGCCTCCTCCCGCCACACCCGCGCCGCCGGCGCCTCGAAGCCGCTCGGCCCCGGCGTGTCCAGCAGACGCTTCAGGAAATCGATCGACGACACGTCCCCACTCCTCCCCGTTCGTTCCGACAGACCCGCAATCTACACAACATACGCGCGATTCGCGATGGCGGCCACACCGCCGACCGCCCCGCCCCCGTCACACGCCCCCCACACGCCGCACGATCCAGTCGTCCATCGCCAGCTTTCCGCCCCCGGCCAGCACCAGGCAACCGAGCCCCGCCAGCAGCACGAGATTGTACTCGTACCCCCACTCCCCCGCCGGCCGGAAGACGAAGAAGCCGTACTCCACATGCACCGCGAAGAGCGCGACCAGCATCTCCAGGAAGAGCACCGCCGCCACCCACCGCGTCAGCCACCCCATCAGCAGGAGCAGCCCGCCCAGGATCTCCACCAGCGTCACCCCCCACGCCAGCACCCCCGCGGCCGGGAACCCCTCCATCCCCAGCATCGCCGCGAACCCCGTCACCCCGGCGTCCCCGAAGAGCTTCTCCCACCCGTGCACCAGGAACACGATCCCGAGCACCACCCGGACCAGCGCGATCCCCCACCCCGGATACACCCGCTCGCCCATTCCGTCCCTCCTGCCCGTTCGCCTCGCCCCTCGCCTCCGCCCCCGCCCCTGCAACCCCCGGTCCCCCTCGCCCCCCCCCGCGGCAGGGCACGGGCACCGAAACCGCCCCGCCTTGATCCCTCCACCCGATTCCCCTAGCATTCAACCGGCCGGGCGCCGCGCTGGACGCCGCCGGCAACACCACCGGGTGGATCATGGAACAGACGTATTTCCGACGCGGGTTCGGCCTCAAGAAGATCATCGAGCCGATCGTCGCCTCCGAATACCACAGCGCCCTCGTCGACAAGATCCGCGGCCAGGGCTACCAAGCGACCTTCGGCGACATCACCATCCGCCTCGCCGAGCAGTTCGGATTCTGCTACGGCGTCGACCGCGCCGTCGACTACGCCTACGAGACCACCCACAAGTTCCCCGACCGCCGCGTCTTCCTCGTCGGCGAGATCATCCACAACCCGCACGTCAACCAACGGCTGCGGGACATGGGGGTGCGCTTCCTCTACCCGGACGAGAACGGCCGCTTCGACTTCTCGGACATCCACGCCGAAGACGTCGTCATCATCCCCGCCTTCGGCGTCACCCTCCACGATTTCGCGCGCCTGCGCGACATCGGCTGCATCCTCGTCGACACCACCTGCGGCTCCGTCCTCAACGTCTGGAAGCGCGTCGAGTCCTACGCCCGCGACGGATTCACCGCCCTCATCCACGGGAAGTACACCCACGAGGAGTCCCGCGCCACCGCCTCCCAGGTCCACACCCACCCGGACGGCAAGTTCATCATCGTCCGGGACATGGACGAGGTCCGCCTGGTCTGCGACTACATCGAGCGCAACGACCGCGCCCTCTCCTGCGAAGCCTTCCGCCGGCACTTCGCCGCCAAGGCCTCCGACGGATTCGACCCCGACACCGACCTCGTCCGCATCGGCGTCGCCAACCAGACCACCATGCTCGCCACCGAGTCCCTCGCCATCGCCGCCGAGCTCCGCAAGAGCATGGCCGCCCGCTACGGCGAAGACGCCATCGACCAGCACTTCCGCTCCTTCGACACCATCTGCTCCGCCACGCAGGAGCGCCAGGACGCCGTCCTCAAGATGATGCAGGACCCGCCCGACATCATGATCGTCATCGGCGGGTACAACTCCTCCAACACCAACCACCTCGCGCACCTCTGCCGCGAGTACACCACCACGTACCACATCGCCGACGCGGGGTGCATCGACACCACCGACGGCACGATCCGCCACAAGCCCGCCCTCGCGCCCGATGCGCCCGAGCGCACCGACCGCGACTGGCTCCCCGCCGGCCCCTTCACCCTCGGCCTCACCGCCGGCGCCTCCACGCCCAACAACAAGATCGGCGAGGCCATCGAACGCATCCTCACCCTGCGAGGCATCCCGGTCCAGCCCTAGCCGCCAACCCCCGACCTGGCCCGCTCCCTGCAACGAAGTATCGTGGTGACAAGGAGTTAGGCGACTCAATCGTCGGGAAGGAGGTGCGTATGGCGACTCGGCGCCCGCTCCCGCGCGGCATCGTCGCCCTCGGCGCAGCCCTCGGGATCACCGCCGGCGGCCTCTTCGGCATCGCCGACCACGACGCGCTCCCGCCGCGGGACGCCCCGCCCCCCGCGACCACCCCCCGCCTCGCCCAACCGACCGCCCCCAAGCCCTACATCGTCGTCTCCATCGACCAGCGCCGCCTCTGGCTGATCCAAGGATCCGACACGCTCCTCGCCGCGCCGGTCGCCGTCGGCAAGGGCCAGTCCTTCACCTATCGCGGCAAGACCTACCACTTCCGGACCCCGCGCGGGCAGCGCCGCGTCCTCGCCAAGGAGACCGACCCCGTCTGGGTCCCGCCCGAGTGGCACTACTACGAGAAGGCGGCCCGCCGCAACCTCGAGCCCGTCCTCCTCGAGCCCGGTCAACACTACCCCCTCGGGGACGGTACCGCCATCGAGGTCCGGGACGGCCAGGTGGGCCGCGTCAACCAGTTCGGCAACTTCTGGCCCTTCACCCCGGGGTCCGAGATCATCTTCTACGGCAAGATCTTCATCCCCCCCATCGGCACCGCCCAGCGAGCCGTGCCCAACGCCCTCGGCACCCACAAGCTCGACCTCGGCGACGGCTACCTCATCCACGGCACCCACCTCTACAACGAGGACTCCATCGGCCAACCCGTCAGCCACGGGTGCATCCGCATGCGCAACGAGGACGTCGCCCGCCTCTACGATCTCGTCGACGTCGGCACCGTGGTCTACATCCGCTGACCCCCGCCCGGGCCGCCCGCACTCCCGGCGGCCCGGATCCTGCATCGCGCCCCCGACCACCGGTGGGACTTGAATTTTTGAGAATGATTCTTATTTTTGAATGTTCCGCCCCGACGCCCCCAGCCCAACTCACGCGGCTCGGGCGATAGGGCAACGGCGCGACCACCACGAGGGAGGTGCGACGATGTCGACCGCCGAGAAAGCCATCCGACCGATCGAGGAGCGCGGCTACGCGCACCCCGAGATGCTCGTCTCCACCGATTGGGTCGCCGAGCACCTGGACGATCCCGCCGTCCGTATCGTCGAGGTGGACGAGGACGTCCTCCTCTACGAGCTCGGCCACATCCCCGGCGCGGTGAAGATCGACTGGGTCGCCGACCTGAACGACCCCGTCACCCGCGACTACATCGGCCCCGAGGCGATGCAGCGGCTGCTGCGTTCGCACGGCGTGAACCGCGACACGACGATCGTCCTCTACGGCGACAAGAACAACTGGTGGGCGGCGTACGCCTTCTGGGTCTTCCGCCTCTTCGGCCTCGAGAACCTCCGGATCATGGACGGCGGCCGCGCGCTCTGGGAGCGCGAGGGCCGGCCGATGGCTGTGGAGATCCCGCGCTACCCCGAGGGGGACATCGTTATCGGGGAGCGGCGCGATGAACGGATCCGCGCGTTCCGCGAAGACGTCTTCGAACACGTCCGCGCGGGCCGTCCGCTCGTCGACGTGCGGAGCCCCGAGGAGTACCGGGGCGAGCGGCTCCACATGGCGGACTACCCGAACGAAGGCGCGATGCGGGGCGGGCACATCCCCGGAGCGCGGAACGTTCCCTGGGCCCGCGCGGTCGATCCGGCGACGCACACCTTCCGTTCCGCGGAGGAGCTCGCGGCGATCTACCGGGACGAGCAGGGTCTGAACCCCGACGACGAGATCATCGCCTACTGCCGGATCGGGGAGCGGTCGTCGCACACCTGGTTCGTGCTGACCTACCTCCTCGGATACAACCGCGTCCGCAACTACGACGGCTCCTGGACCGAGTGGGGCAACCTGGTCCGCGCGCCGATCGAGCGGTGAGAGGAGGAACGTGGACCGTCAGACGCGAATCGCGCTGCTCGCCGATCACTTCAAGCGCCCGCGGCACAAGCACGCCATGGAGGGCGCCGACGTCCGCATGCCCGGGGGAAACCCCGGGTGCGGCGACGTCGTCATCCTGTACGTGAAGGCGAACCCCGATTCGGACCGGATCGCCGAGGTCAGCTTCCAGGGCGAGGGGTGCACGATCAGCCAGGCCGCGGCTTCGATCCTCGCCGACCGGATGAACCGGAAGAAGCCGACCTTCGACGAAGTGCTCGCCCTCTCCTACGAAGAGATGATCGACATCCTCGGGCGCGACGTCGTGGGCTCCCGCCCGCGTTGCGCCACCCTGGCGCTCGGCACGCTGAAGGCGGCGGTCAAGCGCATCGAGATGGACCGGAAGCTCCGCGCGGCGGGGCGCAGCGACGAGGAGATCCGGCAGATCCGCGAGGCCATCGCCGCTCAGGCCGCGGGGACGGGCCTCGTCTTCGGCGACGGCGCCGAAGATGCCGCCGGCAAGAAGACCGACGCCGCCCCATCCACCCCCTGACCCGTCGAATCGCCGCGAAATCCCTGGGGAATCATTGACAGACGGGCGGGGTGCCCCATATTGGTACCCACCTCGTCCCGCTCTCCCGAGAGACAAGGAGTTCCCAGGCGCGCCCATGATCGGGTCTCTTCGCGACGAGATCGATCGTCTCGAGCTCCTTCACGCCGCCCACCCCAACGGCCGCGTCTTCACGCATCTGGCCGAGGCGTATCGCAAAGCGGGCGAACTCGAACGGGCGCGGGAGACCGTCGAACGGGGCCTCGAGTTGCACCCCGATTACTCGAGCGCCCATGTGGTCCTGGGCCGGATCCTCCTCGACCTGGAGGACCGGGCCGGCGCGGAGCGGGCGTTCCGACGGGTCCTCGAGCTCGACCCGGAGAACCGGGTCGCCCTGCGTGCCCTGGCCGACCTCCTCCGCGACGATGGGCGCCGGGCCGAGTCGCTCGGCTACTACCGCGAGATCCTCCTCCTCGATCCGACCGACGAGACCGTCGAGGCGATGGTGCGCAGCCTCGAGGCCGCGGACGGCACCTTCGCCCCCGATGGGGCGCTCCCGGCCCCCGCCTGGCCCGCCCCCGAAGTCGATGGCGCATCCCCCGAGAACGAGGGCGTCGCGACCGCGATCGCCGAGCTCGAGCGCGAGACCGCCGGTCCCGCCCTGGAGACCGGGGTCGCGGGGCCAGACCCGCACGCGGCCGGGGTCGTTGCGGAACCGATCGCAGAGAAACCTCCTCCCCTTTGGGGTAGGGTGGATGCCCCCGTCGACACACCGGAGTCCGGCGGCGAAGGGGCGTTCGATCCCGTCGTCACGGAGACGATGGCCGAGCTCTACGCGGGGCAGGGGCTGTACGCCCGGGCGGCGGAGGTGTACCGGGAGCTGCTGCGCACGCGGCCGGGTGACGAGCGGCTCCGCGCGAAGCTGCGCGAGGCCGAAAGCCGGGCGGCCCGGGATCGCTTCGTGGATGACCGGCCCGTTCCACCGGACGCGGCGACCGACGAGCCGCCCCTCGATTCCGCCGCACCGGCGGTCGCGGCGGCCACCCCGTGGACGGCGGCCTCCGAGGCGCCGGTGGACGCCGGTCCGCGGGTCCCGGCCGAACCCCGCCCCGTGGCCCGGTACTTCCGCCGGCTCCTCGCGTTCACGCCGCCCCGGGCGCCAGCGGCGTCGTCTCGATCGACCGGGGGATCGGGCATGGGCCGGACGGGTTCGACGCGCAGCATCCCCTGGGAGATCCCCATCGAGATCCCGTCGGCTGAGCTCGTCGCACCATCGGCGGAGGGGTTGAACCTGCCGGGCGGCTCGTCGGCATCGAGGGCTCCCTCGCCGCCGGAGATGGGCGCCACGGCCCCCGAGCCCGCGGCCCGCGCCTCGCGTGCATCCCGCGCCGAGGCCACGGCTGGCGACACGGCCGCCGCGCGCACGGACGACCCCGTGCCCTCCGCGGTGCTCGTGCGTCCCGCCCCGCCGGAGCTCGCACTCGTCGACCTCCTCGTCGGACTCCTCGAGTATCGCGACCCCTTCTTCCGGGGTGGCAGCAGCCTGACGCGCATCATCGCGACGGCGATCGGCCGGGAGATGGGGCTGCGCGGCGAGGCGATCTCGTCATTGGCCCTCGCGGCGGTGATCCGGGACCTCGGACGCCTCGCCCTCGGCGGGCGGCTCGTCAAGCAGCCGCGGCCCGACCTCGGCCCCGAGGCGAGGCGCCGGATCGAGGACCACATCGACCTCGCGCTCCAGCTCCTCGAAGGGATCCAGCTCCCCCCCGGGGTGCTCGAGGCGGTCCGGCACCACCACGAACGCTGGGATGGCGGCGGCTACCCCGACGGCCTGGCTCGCGAGGAGATCCCGCTCGCCGCCCGGATCCTCGCCGTCGCCGACTCCCTCGCGGCGATGATCTCGCCTCGCCCCTACCGGCTGCCCCGCCGGCTCTCCGCCGCGATCGACGAGCTCCGCGCGGAGGCCGGGACCCGGTACGACCCCGCCGTCGTCGACGCGTTGCTCCGGACCCTACCCCGTCGGGGGCCCAACGCCGGACTCCGCCACTACACGATCATCGTCCACCCGGATCAGCCCCGGGCGACGGTGCTCGCGGCCAAGCTCTGCTCCTACGGCTACGTGGCGGAGCCCGCCATCGACCTCGCCGTGGCGCGCGACCGGCTGAAGCGCATCCCCGTCGAGCTCCTCGTCCTCTCGGCCGAGCTCCCCGACAACGGCGCCGCCACGTTCCTCCGCGAGATCCGCGAGGCCGAAGGGACCGCTGCGCTGCCGATCGTCGTCGTCGACGCCGATACCGTCGAGCGGCGGGTCCACCTCCTTGAGGCCGGAGCCGACGTCTGCTTCCCGAGAGGCGTCAGCTTCCTCGAGATCCAGGCCACGCTCGGCGCGCTGATGAAGCGCTCGGCCCGCATCCCCGCCGATGCCGCGGGCGTCGGCTCGGGGGCCGGCGGGTCCTCCTGGTACGCGCTCCAGGGCGACATCCAGGACTTCCCGCTCTCCTGGCTCCTCCAGGTCCTGACCTACGACGGCCGCACCGCCGCGATCGTCATGCGCGACAGGGAACGCGGCGAGGAGGGCGTGATCTACCTCGACCAGGGCGTCGCCCGGCACGCGCGCACCCGCACCGCCACGGGCGAGGACGCGCTGCGGGTGATGCTCGGGTGGACGCGCGGCAGCTTCGTCGTTCGCCCCGAGATGCGCACCGCCGAACGGTCCATCGACCGGCCGCTCATGCACCTCCTCCTCGACCTCGCCGTCGCCGACGACCACGCCAGCGCGATCTTCGGCGCGGTCAAACCGGAGTAGCGAACGACGCCGGGCCGCACCCACCGAACGCGGCCCGCGCGATGGGCGGAATCCGGCGCCGGCCCGGTCCACGGCTCACGTCGTCTCCAGCGCCGCCCGCTCCGCCTCCTCGATCTGTTTGGCCGCCGAGAGGACCGCCCGGGCGAACCCCTCCCGCAACTGCTCGAACTCGTTCGGCCCCAGCTCCACCCCCGGCCGCGCCTCGCCCCGGAAGGAGAACGCCAGCCAGAGCGCGTCCCCGGAGTGGAAGAGGACGTGGCGGATCTCGCCCTCGAACTTCGGGTGATCGACGAAGTGAAACGCCAGCTCCTCCTCGGGGGTCAGGACCACCCGCTCCGTGACGACGATCCCGTCGTCGAAGGTCACGCGGCGGATCACCTCGTCGTCCCGGCGGTCCAGGACCTCGCAGGCGTTCACGCTGGGCAGGAATCGCTGGGGCGCTTCGACCTTCTCCCGCAGCAGCCGCCAGGCGACGGCGCGGGAAGCACGGACGGGCACGGCGCATTCGACGTGGATCACGGGGCTCCTCCGCTGAGGCGGGGTTCTCGTTCGCGGAGGTGGCGCGGGCGTCGGGTCCGGCGGTGGCACGCCTCCGCTGGGGCGAGGATCGCGTTCCCCCGCGAGCGCTGCACCGACCGTGCCCCCGGGCGCCGGGGCGAGTCGCAGGGGCGTACGACGTCGCACTCCGGGGCCGCGGACGTCTCTCACCTTTCCGGCAGCCCCACCTCCATCTCGACCTCGGGCGCCCAGAGCGAGCCCGGGAGCAGCCGGAAGCCCGCCTTCTCGTAGGAGCGGAGCGCCGCCCGGTTCGACGGCTCCACGCACAGCCAGACCCGGCGGTACCCCTCGTCCCGTGCCCGCTCCACGATCAGCCGGTTCAGCGCCGTCCCGATCCCGCGGTTGCGGATCGATTGATGGAGGAAGTTCGCCAGCTCCGCGCCGCCGTCGTCCATCGGGATCAGCATGGCGTGACCCAGAACGCGACCCTCGACCTCGACGACGAGGTGCGCCCCCCGCGCCAGTACCCGGTCCAGCCAGCGCCGCAGCGGCTCCGCCCCCGAGGGCGGGAGCCCCTGCGCGCCCCGCTTCGGCTCGAAATCGGCGTACATCGCCTCCAGCGCCGGCCGGTCGGCCGGCCGGTACTCCCGCACCAGGAACGAGCCCCCGCGCTTGTCGGTCAGCCACTCGGCCATCGGATCCACGCCATCGCCTCAGAATTCCAGGCCCCAACCGCTCAGGAGCGGGAGCACCTTCCGCCTCACCTCCTGCACGGTCCGGGCGTTGTTCGCCTCCACCCCCGCACGGCCCTGCCACGCCGCGTACGCCCCCGGCGGGTCGCGCAACGTCGACGGGACGGCCTCGCCGCTCTCCGCCCTCACCGCTTCGAGCCAGTCCTCCGGGATCGCGTCGGGCGGAGCATCGCCGCAGAGCGCCCCCCAGACGAGCGTCCACGCCCGCGGCACCACGGCGTACACCGCATAGCCCCCGCCCCCCGTCGCCACGATCCTCCCGCCGCAGTGGCGGTCGGCGACGTCGCTCACCACGCCCACCAGCGCCTCGAAGAGCCCCGTCGTCGCCCGGAGATCCGCCAGCGGATCGAGGACGTGCCCGTCGCACCCGTTCTGCAGCACGATCACATCCGGCCGGAACGCGTCCGCCAGCGCCGGGACCAGGTCCGTGAACGCCGCGAGCCACGAGCCGTCCTCCGTGCCCGCGTCCAGCGGGACGTTCACCGAGTACCCGTACCCGTCCCCCTCGCCCAGCTCGTCGACGAACCCCGTGCCCGGGAAGAGGTACCGCCCGCTCTCGTGGAACGAGACCGTCAGGACCTCCGGGTCGCCGTAGAAGACCCCCTGCACCCCATCCCCGTGGTGCGCGTCGTAGTCGATGTACAGGACCCGCGCGCCGTAACGCTTCTGGATCCACCGGATCGCGACCGCCAGGTCGTTGTAGACGCAGAACCCCGAGGCCCGCGCCGGCATGGCGTGGTGCAGCCCGCCCGACGGCGCGAACGCCCGCCGCACACGCCCCGTCATCACCAGCTCCGCCGCCGTCAGCGTCGCCCCGACGACGCACAGCCCCGCCTCGTGCATCCCTTCCACGACCGGCGTGTCCTCGGTCCCGAGGCCGAACGCCGCCGCCATCGTCCGATCCGTGCCCGGCGCCGAGAGCCGCCGCACCGCGTCCACGTACTCCGGCGTGTGGACGAGGAGCAGCTCCTCCTCCGTCGCGGCCCGCGGCGCGACGATCGGGCGGTCCTCGTCCCCGGCCAGCCCCAGCCGGCGAATCAGCTCGACCGTCAGCTCCAGGCGCCGAGGGTTCAGGGGATGGCCCGGCCGGAACCGGTACGCCGCCAGGGAGTCGTCCCAGATGAGTGCGGTTGGGGTCAAGAATATGATATGCGTGAAGGTCGAGAAAGCCGGATCCCGTTTGATGACAGGGCGCCGCTCGGTCGGATTTCGCCTGCGGTCCGTCGCCCGGCCCACCGCCCCGTAACCTCGGCGCCGCGCGCGTCCGAACCCTTTGCCCCCGCCGGGTCTCGACTCCGGACTCGACGGATGGACGACCATCCGTTCCGTCGGGACACGGCGGTGTGGAGATCACAGCTGCGGCGGGTCACGCCGCGGATCGCTTACAGGCTCGGTTTACACCGGAAGGCAACGCATCGCGCCACGCCAGAGGAGAGCCATACCCGGGAGTCCGCCCACCCGGGGTACCGCGCGATGCCGATCGGCCGACGATTCGGCGGCAACGTACCGGGCCGCCGAAACCGCGTCAAGGATGGTTGACGGAAACCGCCGGCTCCTTCAAACTCCCGGAGTCGGCACACGGTCCAGGATCGCATCCGCCTTCGCGACGAGCGGTCGCGCGCCCATCTCCTTCGCGCGCGTCCGGACCGCCCCCGCCAGCCTCCACGCCTCCCCTGGATCCCGATCTACGAGCAACCGCGCCCGCTCGAGCTGGAGCCGGGATAGACAGAACACGTCCCGCCCCTCGTACGCCGTGATCGCCCGCTCCAACCTCGCCAGCGCATTCTCGACTTCGCCCTCCATGGCCGCGAGCCGCGCCAGGAACATCTCGGCATACGACACATCCGAAACCCAGAAATCACGCCCCTCGAACCTCAGCAACACCTCCCGCCGACACTGATTCGCCTCCGCAAAACGCCCTCGCTCGAGGGCGCAGAGGCCGAGGATGCTCCAGGCGCCAACCGTGCACCACCACGCTGGCACACGCTGGCCAATAGCAAGTACCTCATGGGCCAAATCAACCGCCTCGTAGATTCTGCCCTGCTCATACTCAAGTAATAGCAAGTTTCCTACAACAACTAATCTCTCTTGCGCGGCGCCCGCGTCTGTCGCGAACTGCAATGCCTCATCTAGCACACTCTTCGCACCAGCATAATCTCCAATCTCCAATAGCAAGACACCATAATTGCTCAGCACTGCTTGCTGCCACGACAACGCCGCTTCCTTCTCAGCAAGATCTCTTGCCAGCAAGAAATCGTCCTTGGCACCGGACAGTTCACCGGCCTGCAACCGGTTAATTGCTCGCGACATTAACGTAGCGACTCGTGCTAACGCATCGTCGATCCTATTGGCCAATTCGACAGCATCTGCTACATAGCTCATTGCACGATCGACATTCTGGTAGAAACCGATTGCATTTGCCGCAATCGTTAACGCCTCGACGGCTGTTCTGTTCGCCTCTATTTCCCTTGCAAGTCTTGCAAGTCGCTCTGCAACCTCGATGACTGTTGCCCGATCGCCTGCATCATGCGCTGTCTTGCACAACAATATCATCACTCTAATTAGTGTTTCACTATCGCCCAGCGGCTCAGCGAGGGCTCGTAACCTCCTGAGCCGATCGACCAATTCCTCCACGGGAGTGGAGCCCATCTTCGACCCAATTGCTGCCAGCATCGTCTTGCACCGTAATGAACTCTTCACATCGGCGACTCGATCGTAATCCAAACATAAGCTGTTATACATTACCTCTGCTTCCAGGTACCGCCTCGTGTCATAAAGAAGCAGAGCCAGGCGTTCCTTCGTACTAACCTGTTTCTCTATAGTATCAGCGTTTGCGAGCGCCATGCGAAGGTAGTATTCAGCCTCATTATACGCATGCACCTTCTGGCTCTGGTCTGCAGCCAACAGGGCGTACTGTTGCGCCATGGCCCTGTTGCCTGCAAGATCATAATGAAACGCTATCGTGGCCGCTGGTACGTGCGACCAGCTGCTCAGGGTATCGGCAGCGGTACCATGTAGATAACGCCTCCTTACACCGCTCATCGTCCTGTATGTCGCCTCTCGGATCAAGTCATGGCAGAATGCAACCTCCGCCTCTTGCTCGCGTATGATTCCCCTCGCTAGCAACTCATCCAGCCCGCGCATCAATCTTACACCATCCAGAGCGGTAACCTGTTGTATTAGCCATATCGGAGCCTTGCGACCGAGTACGGCTAGTACTCCCAGGACCGTACTCGCATCCTCACTCACCGGCTGGATCTGACTTATCAACAGTTCTTCGATCGAAGAGGGTAGATCAATTGTCGTACGATCGAACACCCCCGTACTTATTGGCCCGGTATCCCATTTGATGCTTCCCGATCCTAATGCTTTGATCATCTCAATGATGAAAAACGGCCTCCCCCCGATACGTTCATGAATGAAGTGTTTCAAAGATTCCGGACAGCAGTACCTCTCCTTTTGCTCACATGCGGCGATTAAAGAGTCCACATCGGCCTGCTCAAGTTCCTGCAATGCTATCGTTTCGACGAAACCGTACGGGAATATGTTGCCATGTGCTGTTGCGTGGCGACCGGTTATCTGATCGTCCGTTCGCATTGCGAGGAGAATCATCACCGGATGATTCATTAGCTTACGTACGACATAGTGGATCAACGCAATCGAGGATTCATCCGCCCATTGAAAATCATCAATAAACAACACCGCAGGGCGGTCATGGACAATGCGCTGTAACATTCCGCAGAATGCATCAAACAATCGCCGTCTTGCACTGTTTGCATCGAGCACGGCTGGATCTGATGCCCTAACCTGTTCGTCATAATACTCAGGTAGCAGCTCAGCTAACGCAGCCGACCAAGCGTTCGGCAGCCCTCGCACGTCTGATATTGACAAATCACTAGTAATACAGTTCACAATTGCACTGTACGGCAGCTGGATGTCGGTTGGATAGCAAGAACTCTGAAACACTCGTGCCCCTTGAATGGCTGCAAGCCTCAGGAAGCGTTCGCAGAGCCGAGTCTTTCCGATCCCTGGTTCGCCGGCTACCCGCACCACCCGGCATACACTACCCTTCACTGCCTCCCAAGCTCGCCGAAGCTTCTCAAAGTCCTTCTGCCGCCCTACGAATACGACCTGTTCGGCAGGCTCGCTCGCATTGGCGCTAGCCACGCCGATGACGTCAGACGAAGATAGGTGTGCCACCAAGTCTTTGGTGGCCCGTTCAGGTTGACATCCGAAGTCTGTTTCCAAGCGTTCTATGAATCGCCGCAAATCCCTGAGCGCGGAATCTTTGCCATGCGTTGCTGCAATAGAAATACTTCGCATCCGCATTGCGGCCTCATCCAAGGGGTCCGCCTCCAGCAATCGCGTCGTCAGTTCGATGACTTTCAACCAATCACCTCCCGCCTCAGCTCGTTGTGCGAGGGAGTACCGAGCGGCACGGGCGGTATCGCGGCGCAACGTCCGCTCATGGCTAACCCATTCCTCGAATGCCTTGCAATCCTTTAGCCAGAATCCATCGAGGAACTCACCCCTATATAGCTCTAACGCCTCATCCAACCTATGTGCTGCAATTAACTTATCGTACTGAATCGCATCAACAGTCACCGCTTCTTTATTCAATACTATATCATCCCCGAACACCTCGATAGGCATGTCCGGCAAGACTTGGCGAATGGCATATATTGCGTGACTTAGCGAATGCCTTGCCTTGTTTGACGGGACATTTTCCCACAGCAAGGTTGCCAGTCGATCTCGCGACACCGAACGCCCGTCGAGCATGGCCAAATAAACCCGGATCCTGCACATAGTGGCTGAGGTCTGATATTGATGGTTCTGCGGCGCGCAGGCCGCTGCTTGGACATGCACGAGTGGCTAATCAGGTGGAGCGCAGAGCATCTCGCGACGTCTGGTGTGGGC
>Ga0310822_100173_pt1 | contig 56225 bp, 48 predicted proteins | sample P4_ome_2_FD_201313 | JGI IMG/M metagenome (GOLD analysis project Ga0310822, IMG submission 201313) | Sorghum-adapted microbial communities from Joint BioEnergy Institute, Emeryville, California, United States - P4_Day56_Rep2 | ecosystem: Engineered > Bioreactor > SSF (Solid state fermentation) >... | reverse complement strand
GGCGCACGCGCCCCACCACGACCTCGTCGCGTCCGGCCACGTCGGCGGCGAGCGGGTAGATGCCCTCGCCCGGGGAGTCCATGACGACGACGCCTGGAGCGTCGGCGAGGATCTCCCGGCACTCCTCGGGGGAGAGCGGCTCGCGCGTCTGGATGTTGATCGACTCCGAGTGGCCGGCGATCACCGGCACGCGCGTGCAGGTTGCCGAGATGCGCAGCGACTCCTCGCTCTCGCCGAGGATCTTGCGCGTCTCGGCCATCACCTTGCGCTCCTCGGTCGTGTAGTCGTCACCGTCCTTGAAGCTCTCGACCTGAGGCATGATGTTGAAGGCGATCTGGTGGGGGTAGACGTTCGCCTCGGGCGCGCGCCCCTCGAGGATCGCCCGGGTCTGGGCGAGCAGCTCCTCGATCGCCTTCTGGCCGGTGCCGGAGACCGCCTGGTAGGTGGAGACGACGATGCGCTCGATGCCGACGGCGCGGTGGATCGGCGCCAGCGCGACCATCATCACCATCGTCGTGCAGTTGGGGTTGGCGACGATCCCGCGGTGCGACTCGATCGCGTCGGGGTTGACCTCGGCGACGACGAGCGGCACGTCGTCGTGCATGCGCCAGTAGCTCGTGTTGTCGACGACTACCGCGCCGGCGGCGACGATGCGCGGCGCCCACTCGGCGCTGACCGCGCCGCCCGCCGAGGAGAGCACGAGGTCAAGGCCGGCGATCGCCTCGTCGCTGAGCGCCCGCACCTCGAGCTCGGCGTCGCCGTAGGGGACCCGCTTGCCGGCGGAGCGCTCGGAGGCGAGCGGCACCACCTCGGCCGCGGGGAAGTCTCGTTCGGCCAGGACGGAGAGGATCGTCGTGCCGACGGCGCCGGTGGCGCCGAGGACGCCGACCCGCAGGCCCTCGCTCACGAGTTCACCGTCGGGCGGTGGACGCCGGTCGGATCCTCGGGCTTGACCGCGTCCGCGCCCAGCTCGAACGCCTCGTGCAGCGCCTGCACCGCCTCGGGGATGCGAGCCGAGTCGATCACGCAGGAGATCTTGATCGGCGAGGTGGAGATCATCTCGATGTTGATGCCCTGCTCGCCGAGCACCCGGAAGGCCTTGGCGGCGACGCCGGGGTGGGTGCGCATGCCGGCACCCACGAGCGAGACCTTGCCGATGTCCTCGTCGGCGGTGACCGAATCGCCGACGCCGAGCCCCTCGATCACCTCCTTCGCCGTGCGCAGCTCGTCGCGCGAGACGGTGAAGGAGAGGTCGGCCTTGGAGTCCTCCGAGACCGGCTCGTTCTGGATGATCATGTCGACGTTCACGTTGGCGTCGGCCAACGCCCCGAAGATCCGGCCGGCGATGCCGGGCTCGTCGGGCACACCCGTGATGGTCACCCGCGCCTCGTTGGTCGTGTGGGTGACCGCTGTAACCATCGGTCGTTCCATCGTGTCTTCCTCGGCGAGGACGAGGGTACCGGGGCCGTCGTCGAAGGAGCTCCGGCAGTGGATCCGTACGCCGTGGTTGCGGGCGTACTCGACCGAGCGCAGTTGCAGCACGCCGGCGCCGGAGGCCGACATCTCGAGCATCTCGTCGAAGGAGACCGTGTCGAGCTTGCGCGCGTCCGGGCAGATGCGCGGGTCGGCGCTGAAGACGCCGGCGACGTCGGTGTAGATCTCGCAGACGGAGGCGCCGAGCTCCGCGGCGAGCGCCACGGCGGTGGTGTCGGAGCCGCCGCGGCCGAGGGTGGTGACGTCGCGGCTGTCGCCCGAGACGCCCTGGAAGCCGGCCACGAGCACGATCTTGCCCTCGTCGAGGGCGTTGCGGATGCGGTCGGCGCGCACCTCGAGGATCCGTGCCTTGGTGTGGACCGAGTCGGTCACGATCCCGGCCTGCGAGCCGGTGAGCGAGAGCGCCGCGTGGCCCATGTCGTGGATCGCCATCGCGCAGAGCGCGCAGGAGATCCGCTCCCCGACCGAAAGCAGCATGTCGAGCTCGCGCTCGTGGGGTCGCTCCGAGATCTCGTAGGCCATCGAGATCAGCTCATCGGTCGTCTTGCCCCGCGCGGAGAGCACGGCGACCACGTCGTTGCCGGCCTCGCGGGCGGCGACGATGCGCCGCGCCGCGCGCTTCAGATCCTCGGGTCCGGCGACCGAGGTGCCGCCGAACTTCATGACGACGGTCTCAGGCATCGGCAAGCGAGGATAGAGCGGGAGGGCGTCGCGGCGCGTCCAAGCCGGCGCGGGAGGCCTCGAGTCGCCCTGCGAAGGGATGCCGGCGCCGCCCCGCGCCCGATACCCTCGACCGGCTCCCGGAGGAGACCCGATGCTGAACGCCTTAGCCCGGATCGCTGCCGCCCACCCGAAGCGGGTGCTGATCCTCGCCGTGTTGGTCTTCGTCGTCGCCGGGATTGCGGGCGCCGGCGTGGCCGAGCGGCTGCACCCCTACGAGGCGGAGGATCCCGACACCGAGAGCGTGATCGCCAGCGAGCGGCTCGAGCGCGCCGGCTACCGCGACGTGAGCGTGCTCGTGCTGATCGAGGACGTCGACGTGCGCTCGCGGGAGGGCGCGCGCGAGGTCGCCGAGATCGCCGAGCAGGTGCGCTCGATACCGGAGGTGGCCGAGGTGAGTGGCTACGCCGAGACCGGGTCGCCGGCCTTCCTCTCCCGCGGGGGCGATGCGACCTATCTCGCGGTGCGCCTGCAGGCGACCGACGAGGAGCGCCAGCAGGAGCTCGCTGAGGAGATCGCGCAGGCGCTCTCGGATCGCGAGAACGTGAGCATCGGCGGCTGGGCGATCGCGCAGGCGCAGATGAACGAGAAGGTCGAGTCGGACCTGCGGCGCGCCGAGGTGATCGCCTTCCCGATCCTCTTCCTGCTCTCGCTGCTCTTCTTCCGCAGCCTCGTCGCGGCGCTGCTACCGCTGCTGGTGGGCGCGCTGGCGATCGTCGGCACCTTCGCGATGCTGCGGGTGGCGAGCGAGCTCACGTCGGTCTCGATCTTCGCGCTCAACCTGGTGACCGGCCTGGGGCTGGGGCTGGCGATCGATTACAGCCTCTTCATCGTCTCGCGCTATCGCGAGGAGCTGGCGCGCCACGGCCCGGGCGCGCGGGCCGTGCAACGGACGCTGGCGACGGCCGGGCGGACCGTGCTCTACTCGTCGCTCACGGTCGCGGGCGCGCTCGCCTCGCTCATGGTGTTCCCGCAGCAGTTCCTCTACTCGATGGGGATCGGCGGGCTGGGCGTGGCGCTGATCGCGGCAGCGATCGCGCTCGTCGTGCTGCCGGCGGTGCTGGCGCTTCTCGGCCCGCGCGTGAACGCGCTCGCGCCGCGGTTCCTGCAGCGACTCGCCGAGCGCGACGCCGCCACGCTCGAGGGCGGCTTCTGGTACCGGCTCTCGCGCCTCGTCATGCGCCGCCCGGGCCGGGTCGCGGTGGCGAGCGCGGCCCTCCTGGTGGCGCTCGGGCTCCCCTTCCTCAGCATCAAGTTCACGACCGTCGACGCGCGCACGCTGCCCGAGTCCGCGAGCGCGCGCGAGGTCGACAGCCGCCTGCGCGCCGACTTCCCCGCCTACCGCACGACGCCGATCCTCCTCTACGTCGAGGGAGACCGCGGCGAGGCGACGCGGGTGGCCGCCGCGGCGCGCGAGCTGCCGGGCGCCGCAACGGTCGGGCGGCCGGTCGCCCTCCCGCGCGGCGGCCACCTGATCGAGGTGATCTCGGCGGCCGACCCGCTGGAGGGGCCCAGCCAGGAGCTCGTGCGCGAGCTGCGCGACCTGCCGGGCGATGCGCTCGTGACCGGCTTCACCGCCTTCTACGAGGACCTCCACGCCAGCCTGCTCGACCACCTGCCGCTGGTGCTGGCGCTGATCTGCGTCGTCACGCTCGTCGTCCTCTTCGCGATGACCGGCTCGCTCGTGCTCCCGCTCAAGCAGCTCGTCATGAACTTCCTGGGGCTCAGCGCCGTCTTCGGGATCCTGGTGCTGATCTTCCAAGACGGCCGCTTGGAGGGCCTGCTCGCCTACCGCAGCCAGGGCGGCCTCGAGTCGACCCAGCCGCTCCTGCTGTTCGCGGTCGCCTTCGGCCTCTCCACCGACTACGGCGTGTTCCTGCTCTCACGCATCAAGGAGGCCTACGACGGCGGCGCCTCCAACTCGGAGGCCGTGGCGATCGGCCTCGAGCGCACCGGCCGCATCGTCACCGCCGCCGCGCTTCTCTTCTGCATCGCGATCGGCGCGTTCGTGACCTCGGAGATCATCTTCGTCAAGCAACTCGGCCTCGGCACCGCCCTCGCCGTGATGATCGACGCCACCATCATCCGCGCCCTCCTCGTCCCCTCCCTGATGGCGCTCCTCGGCCGCTGGAACTGGTGGGCACCGGCCCCACTGCGGCGGCTGCACGCGCGGTTTGGGTTGGAGGAGACGTGAGGGGTGGTGGTGAGGCTCGGCCTTGATGCCGGGGCTGCTGATTGGCGGGTAGGGGGCGGGTTCGCTGGGGGCCGTGGCGTTGTTGGCTGGCGCCGGGCGTTGGGTGTGCGCAGGCCGTTCTTGGGCTGGGTAGAGGGAGGTTTCTGGGTGGCGTCGCGCCGCGGGCGGGCGCCCGGCGGGTGCGGCTGGCGGGCCGCACAACTGCACCTTCTCGGCCGCCGACGCGCCTGGATCCCCCACCAACGCCGGTTCTCGCCCCCCTCCGCCGACAAATAGGCGGTTTGCACCGCTCCTACGCCCGAATCTAACCCTTAGGTTAAGGTTGAGATAGTTCCCGGAAAACGGCTTAACCAAGCGCTTTCTCGGCCCCAACCAAGCTCTCACCCAACACGATTCCGCCGGCCCGCCGCATCGCGTAGGACGCGTCCCACGCGGCCGATGGTGACCACGCCGAGGAGGCGTCCGTCGTCGTCGACGGCGGCGAGGGCGCCTAGGCGGCGGAGGGTGTCGTTGCCGAGGAGCGCTTCGAGTGGGGCGTCGGCGCGCACCTGCAGGGCGCCGGAGGTGTCGGGCTGGAAGACCTCGTCGACGCGGCGGATGGCGCGGGCCTCGGCGGGCACCGCGTCGGCGGCGTCGCGGACGAGGAGGCCGCGGAAGCGCATGGCCGCGTCGGTGACGGGGAACCAGGGCCAGCGGTAACGCAGGAAGTACTCGTCGAGCGCCCGCTGCACGGTGGCGTCGGCGGGGATCGCGATCGGTTCGGGGTCCATGGCGTCGGCCACGCGGAGGCCCGACAGGCGCTCGGAGAACGCGGTCTCGACGGCCGCCCTGCGGGCGGAGGAGGCGAGCACGAAGCCGATCAGCCCGAGCCAGACGCCGCCGAGCAGCGCGCCGTTCACGGCCATCACGATCCCGAGCGCGATGAACACATAGGCGAAGCCCTGGCCGAGCGCGGCGGCGAAGCGGGTGGCGCTGAGCCGGTTGCCGGTCACCTTCCAGGCGATCGCGCGGGCGACGCGCCCGCCGTCGAGCGGGAAGGCGGGGACCAGGTTGAAGGCGAGCACGAGCGCGTTGACGCTGCCAAGCCAGGCGAACGCGGCCGCGGGCCCGGAGACATCAGCCCCGCGACGCAAGAGCAACGCGTCGGCGAAGGCCTCGCGTGAGCCGGCGAGCGCCAAGCCCGCGGCGGTGCAGAGTGCGGCGATCACCAGCGTGACCAGCGGCCCCGCGAGCGCGATCCGCAGCTCCGTCCCGGGAGAATCGCTGTCGCGCGTCATGTGGGCGAGACCGCCGAAGAGCCAGAGCGTGATCTCGGAGATCCCGACGCCGCGCCGCAGCGCGACCAGCGCGTGGCCGAGCTCGTGCAGGAGGATCGAGCCGAAGAAGGCGAGCGCGCTTGCGACCGCGAGCGCGTAGGTCTCCGTCTCGCTTACGCCCAGCGCCGACCCATAGAGGTTGGAGAGCCAGATGATGACTAGGAAGAGGACGAGAAACCACGAGTAGTCGACCCCGACGCGGATGCCGCGCAGGCGGAAGAGGGTCACGGAGTTGCGGGCTGACATCCCGTGCTGATCGTAAGGCGCGCCCCAGCGGCCCTCGCGCGCCGCGCTCAGGCCGGGACCGTCTCGGGCTCCGCTTCGCTGATGCGGATCGCGTTGCCGCCGGAGCGCTTCGCCTCGTACATCGCCGCGTCCGCGCGCTCCCACAGCGCCGCGAACCCGCGCTCGCCCGGCCGGCCCACCGCGATCCCGATCGAGAGCGTGGTCCCGGCGTTGCCGGCCTCCAGCGCCGCGCTCAGCAGTCGCTCGGCGACGGCCTGGGCGTTCATAGTGTCCGAGCCGGGGAGCAGCACCACGAACTCGTCGCCGCCCAGCCGGGCTACAGCATCGATCTGGCGCGTGTAGCGGCCCATCGCGGCCGCGAGGTCGCGCAGCACGGCATCGCCCGCCGGGTGGCCGAACTCGTCGTTGAGGCGCTTGAAGCCGTCGATGTCGATCGCGAGCAGCGCGACGGGCACGCCGTCGCGGTTGGCGCGCGCCAACTCTATGTTCGCCCGCTCCTCGAAGGAGCGGCGGTTGAGGATGCCGGTGAGCGCGTCGCTGCGCGCGTGCTCGGCCAGCTCGTGCATGAGCCGGTCGCGGCTCACCCGCAGATACATCACGAGCAGCCCGCTGACCGCGAGAGTCACCATCGCGACCAGCCAACGCGTGAGGGCGATGTCGGCCGACTCGCCGACGAGCGTCCAGGCGTAGGTCGCGCCGATCAGCGCCAGCTGGGCGAGCGCGTGCCGGAAGGGCAGGAAGTTGAAGGCGAAGAGGACGACCCAGACGAAGAGGATCTCGTTGTCGGCCGTGCCCGTCCCCGGCCCGCCCTCGCGCGTCGCGACGGCGATCAGGATCGTTCCGACCGCCGCGGCGATGCCGAGCGTGAGGTCGGAGGGGCGAGCTCCCGAGCGCAGGAAGTACGCGCCCAACAGCCCGGCGAGCGCGCCGACCGCCAGCACCGCCGCGTCGGAGCCGACCGCGCGCGGCGGCAGCGCCGCGGTGATCACGGCCAGGAACGCGCCGGCCAGCAGCATCGCGCCCATCGAGCGCGACGCGTTGAGTGCCCCGTACTCCGCGTGGGCTTTCATGAACGCCGTATCGGCAACCGGTATCCGCCGCTTGACCCGGGGCACGTCGCTCACGCCGGGTCGCTGAAGCGCGCCGGCTCGTTCGCGAGCGCCGCCTGCACGGCGGCGATCTGGTTGGGCGTGCCCAGCAGCTCGCGCTGCAGCGCGGCCTCGAGCTCGAGCGCCCGTTCGTCGCGGGCGCCCGCCTCGTTCCACAGGCGCTTGGCGCGGCGGATCGCGTCGGGTGAGCGGGCGGCGATCTCGCGCGCCAGCTCGTGCGCGGAGGCCTGCGGATCGTCGGCGAGCCGGGTCACGAGCCCCAACCGCAGCGCCTCCTCCGCCTCGACGATCCGGCCGGTGAAGGTGAGCTCCTTGGCGACGTCGAGGCCGGTCAGGGTGGGAAGGGTCTGGGTGATCCCCATGTCGGGGATCAGCCCGTAGCGGACCTCCATCACCGAGAAGCGCAGGTCCGGCCCGGCGATGCGGACGTCGGCGCCGAGCGCGAGCTGCGCCCCGCCGCCCAGGCAGTGGCCGTGCAGCGCCGCGATCACCGGCACCTCGAGCCGCTGCCAGCCGTAGGTGATGCGCTGCGCCTGGTTCGCGGTCTCCCCGTCCCGCCGGGAGAAGAGCTCATCGATGTTCACGTCCCCGGAGAGGAAGCTGGGGAAGTCGAGGCCCGAGCAGAAGCTGGGCCCCTCGCCGGCGAGCACGACGGCGCGCAGGCCCGGGCGGCCGGAAAGCTCGTCGAGCGCGGCGTTCAGCGAGGCGAACATCTCCCAGTCGAGCGCGTTGTGCTTGCCCGCCCGCACGAGCCGCACCGTGGCGACGTGCTCGTCGTAGTCGATGCGGACGCGCTCTGGGTTGGGGCCGGCCATCAGCTCGCTGAGGTCGGTGCGTGTCGTTCGATGATCCGGCCGAAGTCGGTGTCGGCCGGCAGGGTCCCGAAGGCACGGCCCGCGTCGCCCTCAAGCCGCGAAGCGCAGAAGGCGTCCGCCACCGCCTCGTCGCCGAAGCGCGCGAGCAGCGAGCCCTGCAGCACGAGCGCCATCCGCTCGACCAGGCGCCGCGCGCGGGCCTCGAGCCCGTCGGGGTCCGCGAGCTCTTTGCGCAGCGCGGCCGCCGCCGCGTCCAGGCGCGCGTCGGCGCCGCGCCCCTGGTCCACCTCCGCCAGGAACGCCTCCAGCGACTCGGGGTTGCGCGCCATCCCGCGCAGCACGTCGAGGCACTGCACGTTGCCCGAGCCCTCCCAGATCCCGTTCAGCGGGGACTCGCGGAAGAGGCGCGGCATGTGCGACTCCTCGACGTAGCCGTTGCCGCCCAGGCACTCGAGCGCCTCGGCGGCGTGCATCGGCGCCCGCTTGCAGGTCCAGTACTTGAGCACGGAGGTGGCGAGCCGGCGCAGCGCCTGCGCCTGCTCATCGCCCGCAGCCGCCTCGTCGTAGGCGCGGGCGAGACGCATGGCGGCGACCGTCGCCGCCTCCGACTCCACAGCCAGGTCGGCCAGCACGTTGCGCATCAGCGGCTGGTCCACGAGCAGCTTGCCGAAGGCGGCGCGCCCCTGGCAGTGGTGGATCGCCTGGGCGGTGCCGAAGCGCATGCCGGCGGCGGCGCCGAGCGTGCAGTCCAGGCGCGTGTGGTTGACCATCTCGATGATCGTCGGCACCCCGCGCCCCTCCTCGCCGACCATCCGCGCCCAGGCGCCGTGCAGCTCTATCTCCGAGGAGGCGTTGGAGCGGTTGCCCAGCTTGTCCTTGAGCCGCTGCAGGTGCATGCGGTTGCGCTTGCCGTCGGGCGTAAACCGCGGCAGCAAGAAGCAGGAGAGGCCGCCGGGCGCCTGCGCGAGGACGAGGAAGGCGTCGCACATCGGCGCCGAGCAGAACCACTTGTGGCCGGTGAGCTCGTACTCGCCGCCCGGTCCGCCTTCCCCCAGCGGGCGCGCCACCGTGGTGTTGGCGCGCACGTCCGAGCCGCCCTGCTTCTCCGTCATCGCCATCCCCGCGAGCGCGCCCGCCTTCTCCGGGGCGGGGCGCAGGCGCTCGCCGTCGTAGGTGAGCGAGGTGAAACGCGGCTCCCACTCGGCCGCGAGCTCGGGCTGCGCGCGCAGCGCCGGCACGACTGAGTAGGTCATCGAGATCGGGCAGCCGACGCCGGCCTCGGCCTGCGAGAAGGCCATGAACATCGCGGCCCGCGCGACGTGCGCCCCCGGCTTGGGCTCGCGCCAGGGAAGCGCGTGCAGGCCGAACCCCACAGCCCGTGAGATCAGCTCGTGCCAGGCGGGGTGGAACTCGACCTCGTCGATGCGGTGTCCGTAGCGGTCGTGGGTGCGCAGGCGGGGCGGGAACTCGTTCGCCTCGCGCCCCCAGCGCTGCGCGCGCTCCGAGCCCGCGAACTCGCCAACCTCGCGCGCCCGCTCGAGCGCCCACTCCGCGCCCTCGCGGACGAGGGCCTCGTTGAGCACCCGGTCGGCGGTGAAGACGTTGTAGGGCTCGAGCGGAGAGGGCTGGTTCAGGACCTCGTGGGTCGCGTGCCCGATAGGCGCTCCCGCTGCGGTTGCCACGGGTCCATTCTCGCAGCTTGGCGCAGCGCGGCCGCTATGCAGGGTCCAAGACGACCGCCGCGAGCAGCCTGCCGGGCGAAGTCACGATGAGGCTGTTGAAGTTCCAGACGCTCAGGGAGAGCAGGCTGCCGGCGGGCACCGGGACCTCCTCGTCGGGGGTGCATGACTGCTCTTGGGTGCTCACAAGCCCACACTCGATCTGCGTGTTCTCGCCGTCGATCCTGAGGGTGACGACCAGATCCTCGAAAGGCTGGCTCACCCCGCTCGGGATCCACCGGAGCCTGAAGGCGCGCAGCACGAGGTCCCTGTTCGGCGTCCGCGTCTGGACGGCCGCCTCGTCCGGGTTTGCCTGGCTCGCGCTGAGGAAGCCGACGAACACCACCTCCCCCATCGGAAGGGGCGGCACAGCGGCGTTGGCCGTCATGAACCCGCCGCCCTCGCGCGCTCGCTGGTCGAGCTCGCTTGGGCCGACGGCGCCGGGCGCGATGTGCCTGCGCTGCACCTGCTCGCGCGCGATCGCCGCACTGCGCACCGCGTTCGCCGCGAGCTGTCGCTGCTTGACCGCACCGGGCGCCACGTGCCGCGCCTTGATCTGGCCGGGCGCCACGTGCCTGGCCTTGACGGCGTTGCGCTTGATGTCGGCTGAGCCGATCGTGGCGGCGGCGTAGGCGCCGGCGCTCCCGAGCGCGACGAAGAGCGCGAGATAGGCCACGACCGTGCCGTGGTGGGGTGGGCGGATCCGCATCGTCTCCCCTCGTGGTCTCGATTGGTCTGGGCGCAGCCACGCTAAAGCGCGCCGCGGCCTCGTTGCAAGCACGGCACGCAGGCGCCGGACCGTCGTCCGGAACGCGCGCCGCGCGCGAACCCGGGGAAGGCGCGGTCCGTGGGCCCGTCGTGGGGGCCGCTTTATCTGTGGCGGCCGCCCGCGCCCGCCGCTACGGTGGGCTGGGTGACACGCGAACCGAGGATCCGCCCCGGCGGCCGCTCCGAGCTCGGCCTCCTCAATCACGCGCTCGCGCGGGCGCTGGGCGCGGCGACGGGAGGCCGGCCGCCCAACGTCTTCACCACGCTCGGCCGTCACCGGCGCCTCTTTCGCCCGTGGCTGCGCTTCGCGGGCCGGCTGATGCCGGGCGGCACGCTCCCGCGCGCCGACTCCGAGCTCGTGATCCTCCGCGTCGCGCACAACTGCGGCTGCGAGTACGAGTGGGCCCACCACGAGCGCCTCGGGGCGCAGGCCGGGCTCTCGGCAGCGGCGATGGAGCGCGTGCGCAAGGGGCCAGGGGCGGGCTGGCCGCCGCGCCAGGAGCTCCTGCTGCGGGCCGCGGACGAGCTGCACGAGACGCGCACGATCTCGGACGATCTCTGGGAGGCGCTGCGCGATGAGCTGGACGAGCGCGACCTGATCGAGCTCTGCATGCTCGTCGGGCACTACGAGATGCTCGCGATGACTCTGAACGCGCTGCGCGTGCAACCCGACCCGCCCGCCCGGCGCACGGCGCTGGCCCGGCTCGCCACGCGCCTGTCCTCACGCGGCGTAAGGGGGCTGCCGTGAGCGGCGGGCGGGCGCTCGCGGGCCGGCGGGTGCTGATCACCGGCGCGGCGCGCGGGATCGGCGCGCTCACGGCCGAGCAGCTTCACCGGCGCGGGGCCCGGGTGGCGCTCCTAGGGATCGAGCCCGAGCTGCTCGCGGCGGTCGCCGAGCGCTGTGGCGGCGCTGCCTGGTTTCACTGCGACGTCTCGGATCGCGAGCAGGTGGAGCGGGCGGTAGCCGAGGCGGTCTCGCGGCTGGGCGGGCTCGACGTCGCGATCGCCAACGCCGGCGTTGCGGCACAGCTGCCGCTGGTCGGCGGCGACCCCGAGATCTTCGAGCGCACCCTCGCGATCAACACGCTCGGCACCTACTACTTCGTGCGGGCGGTCGGGCCGCACGTCAGCCACCCGGACGGTTACGTGCTCGTGACCGCGTCGCTGGCGGCTGCGGTGCACCCGCCCCTGATGGGCGCCTACAGCGCCTCCAAGGCCGCTGTGGAGGCGCTCGGTAACGCGCTGCGCGCGGAGCTCGCGCCGAGCGGCGCGCGCGTGGGGGTCGCCTACTACGCCGAGCTGGACACGGACATGACCCGCCGCGGCTTCGCCACGCAGGCCGCGGCGCGCGGCCCGCTGGGCGGGCACGGCTGGCGGCGGGTGACGCCGGTCGAGCGGGCGATCGACGCGCTCGAGCGCGGGATCGCGCGCCGCTCGCGCCGGATCGTCGCGCCGCGCTGGGTTGCCGTCGTGCTGCCCCTGCGGGAGCTGATGCAGCCGCTGGTGGAGCGGGTCACCCGCCGCAACCTCGAGGAGATGCTCGAGCTGGCGCGCCGCGAGGAGGCGCCGCTCACCACGCCCCAGGAGCGCTGAGGGCGCGCGTCGGCCGGCGCCCCACGCCTTCCGCCCGGCCCGCACTCGCGGCCGATAGCATCGCCGCCGCTGCAAGGCCCCCGAGAGAAAGACCCAGGTAGATGGCGAAGATCAAAGTCCGCAACCCGATCGTCGAGCTCGACGGCGACGAGATGACCCGGATCATCTGGGCGTTCATCAAGGAGCAGCTGATCCTGCCCTATCTCGACGTCGAGCTGAAGTACTACGACCTCGGCATCGAGAACCGCGACGCGACCGACGACCAGGTGACCGTCGACGCCGCCCACGCGATCAACCAGTACGGCGTGGGGGTGAAGTGCGCGACGATCACCCCCGACGAGGCCCGCGTCGAGGAGTTCGGCCTCAAGCGCATGTACCGCTCGCCCAACGGCACGATCCGCAACATCCTCGGCGGGGTGATCTTCCGCGAGCCGATCGTGATCTCGAACATCCCGCGACTCGTGCCCAACTGGAAGAAGCCGATCGTGATCGGCCGCCACGCCTTCGGCGATCAGTACCGCGCCGAGGACATCAAGGTCCCCGGCCCGGGCAAGCTCACCCTCACCTGGACGCCCGAGGGCGGCGGTGAGCCGATCGAGGTCGACGTGTTCGACTTTCCCTCGGGCGGCGTGGCGCTCGCGATGTACAACCTGGACGACTCGATCCGCGACTTCGCGCGCGCCTCGTTCCGCTACGGGCTGGAGCGCAACTACCCCGTCTACCTGTCGACCAAGAACACGATCCTCAAGACCTACGACGGCCGCTTCAAGGACATCTTCCAGCAGGTCTACGAGGAGGAGTTCAAGGAGGAGTTCGAGAGCCGCGGGCTCACCTACGAGCACCGGCTGATCGACGACATGGTCGCGGCCGCGCTCAAGTGGGAGGGCGGCTACGTGTGGGCCTGCAAGAACTACGACGGCGATGTGCAGTCCGACACGGTCGCCCAGGGGTTCGGCTCGCTCGGCCTGATGACCAGCGTGCTGATGACGCCCGACGGCAAGACGGTGGAGGCCGAGGCGGCGCACGGGACCGTCACCCGCCACTACCGCCTGCACCAGCAGGGCAAGCCCACCTCGACCAACCCGATCGCCTCGATCTTCGCCTGGACGCGCGGGCTCGCGGCGCGGGGCCGGATGGATGGCACGCCCGAGGTGGTCGAGTTCGCGGAGACGCTGGAGCGGGTCTGCATCGAGACCGTCGAGAGCGGCAAGATGACCAAGGACCTGGCGCTGCTCGTCGGTGGCGACCAGAAGTGGCTCACCACGCAGGAGTTCCTCGACGCGATCAACGAGAACCTGCGCGCGGCGATGGCCTGAGCCGCGCAGGAGGCACATGCGCGCCCCGGCTCAGCGCCGAGCGGTCACTCGAGCTGCGCGGCGCGTGCCGAGGCGCGCGCGCGGCTGTGACAAAACTCGGTAATTGCCGGATCCGGCGGCGAGTGCGTCCGCAGGCGCCGCTAGCTTCCACCCCGTGCAGCGAAGCCTCTTCGACAGGACGCCGATCGTGGACCGCGGCAAGGATCCCTACGCCGAGGCCAAGACCGCGGGCCGGCGCCTTGCTGAGCGCTTCCGAATCAGCGAGGAGGAGGCCGTCGATGCCGTGATCGTCTACGGTTCAGAGGAGGCCGCGGCGAGAGAGCTTCACAAGCTCTGGCTTCTCGGGGAGCTCAAACAGGCGGCTTGAGCCCACGGGCGAACCTCGACAAGCAGGCTGAGGAGCTGGCGAAGGCGCTGGTCGAGGCGGCCCGTCGTCACCCCGGCAACGAGGCGGCGTTCCGTGATGAGGCGGAACGCGAGCTGGCGCGCATAGCCAAGCCCCTCGGCGTGGCGGACCTCGACCGGACAAAGCGGGTCGAGATGACCCTCGCTACCGGTCGAGCCGATGCCGTCTCTTCAACAGGCTGGTCGTTGAGTGGGAGCCACCGGGCTCGATGTCGCTCAACGAGATGCACGCGCACAACCGCCACGCCGTCGGACAGGTGAGGGACTACGTGGACGGCTTGGCGGAGAAGGAGCGTCGCGAGAACTCGCGCCTCATGGGCGTGGCGTGCGACGGCCACGTCCTGATCTTCGCTCGCTACCTGGATGGCGACTGGACCGTCCAGCCGCCTGAGCCTGTCGAGCCGCGCACCGCGAAGCTGCTGCTTCAGTCCCTGGTCTCCGCTCGAGCGGAAAGGCCCTTATAGCTGAGAACCTGCTCCACGACTTCGGCCAGGGCTCGATCCGCGCGCGTCGCTTCGCGACGGCCCTGCTGGACCAGCTCGACGCCCAGATCGGCCACGATCCTGACGGCCTCGCCCATCGCCTGTTCCGTCAGTGGGTCCAGGTCTTCGCCGTCGCGACAGGAGTCACTGGCGATGCGTCGAGCCTCGACCGGAAGGCCGTTGATGCCCTGGCCGAGCTCTTCGGGCGCGATCCCGCATCGCTCGATGCAGAGCGGGCGCTGTTCTCGCTGCAAACCTACTTCGCGACGATCACGAAACTCATCGCCAGCCTCTCGATCGATCTCTGGGTCGAGGGGGCCGATTGGGACCTCGCTCGCTTGACGGAAGCCGACGACGGCGACCTTCGTCGCGAGATGCAGGAGCTGATGCGAGGAGAGCCGTTCAAGCGGGTGGGCCTCACGAACGTGGTCGAGTCCGACGTCTTCTCGTGGTTCGTTGCCAACATGAGCGATGAGGTTCTGGCCCAGCTCCGAGAGGCCGCGACCACGCTCGCGGAGTACGATCCCGCGACCCTGCAGCTGAGCCCGATCACGCTCGCGACCTCCTCAAAGACCTCTACGAGGGGCTGCTGCCGAAGCGGGTCCGCCACTCCCTCGGCCAGTACTTCACGCCAGACTGGCTTGCGCATCACACTCTGACGAGGGCGGGATTCAGCAGCGGCAGGATCAAGCGGACGTTGGACCCGGCTTGCGGGACGGGCACGTTCCTTGTAGTTGCGATCCACCTCCTCCTGGACCGGCTTGAACGGGAGAGGCTGCCCGCCCGGGAGCGCCTCGATGTCGTGCTGGAGAACGTCGTCGGCTTCGACATCGATCCGCTCGCGGTCGTCGCCGCTCGGACCAACTACGTGCTCGCGTTGGGGGATCTCATCGACGAGGCCGTCGATGGCCCGATCGAGCTCCCCGTATATCGCGCCGACTCGGTGGTCACGCCGGAGCTGGAGGAGCTCATGGGGGAGGGAGATCGCCTCACACTGGAGACGTCAGCGGGCACCTTCTCGCTGCCCCTCTGCGTCGATTCGGCGGATGAGTTGCGCAAGATCTGCGACCTCGCCACCGAGGGTCTCGACGGAGGCTGGTCGGCCGAGAGGTTCGCAAGCGCGGCGGCCAAGGTCTGCAAGGCGGATGCCGATGAGCAGAAAGTGCTTGCCGACTTCTTCGAGCGCTGTGCTGATCTCCATACCTCGGAGCTGGACGGGATCTGGACGCGAGTCGTCCGCAACGCATTCATGCCAGCCTTCATTGACCGCTTCGACCTCATCGTCGGTAATCCCCCATGGGTCAACTGGGAGAGCCTCCCCGCCGCCTACCGCGAGCGCACGGTGCCTCTGTGGCGGAAGTCTGGCCTGTTCGTGCACGGCGGGATGGACACGGTGCTCGGCAAGGGCAAGAAGGACATCTCGATGCTGATGAGCTACGTGGTCAGCGAGAAGCTCCTGAAGTCGGGTGGGCGCCTCGCGTTCGTGATTACCGAGACGGTCTTCAAGACCGCGGGGGCGGGACAGGGTTTCCGCCGCTTTCGTTGGGGGGACTTCGGGCCGGAGTTCCGCGTCGAATCCGTCGACGACCTCGTTGATGTCAAGCCGTTCGCTGGAGCGACCAACAGGACGGCGGTCTTCGTCTGGCGCCGCGGCGAGCCGACCGACTACCCGGTCAGCTACACGGTCTGGCAACGCAAGCACCCTCGGACTGTCCGGCAGGACGCATCCCTCGCCGAAGCGAGAGCCCAGACCGTCCGCCGACAATGGGCCGCCGAACCCGTAAGCGTCGCGGATCCCACATCCCCTTGGATGACGGCGTCGCCTGAGGTCCTAGAGGTGCTGCACACGATCCGCGAGACAGGCACACCCGCCTATGTCGCGCACGCAGGCGTCTACAACGGTGGGTCGAACGGCGTCTACTGGGTCCGTGTGGAGGGAGAGCCGGATCGGGATGGCCTGGTGCCCATTGTCAACCTGCACGAGGCTGGCAAGAAGGCTATACCCAAGCGCTATGCGCGTATTGAGCACGAGTTGCTCCATCCGATGATCAGAGGGCGCGACGTACGCAGATGGGGAGCTTCTACGTGGGAATATTTGCTCTTCGTCCAAGATCCGGTACGCCGGGCCGGAATCGACCGCGAGCGGATGCAACGGGACTATCCGAACGCGCTGGCCTATCTCGAGAGTTTCGAGCAGGAGCTGCGGGACCGGGCCGCCTACAAGCGCTACTTCGCGGGCCGCAGGCAGGATCCTGACGACGATCCGCCCTACTGGTCCATGTTCAACGTAGGCGAGTACACGCTCGCCCCGCACAAGGTCGTCTGGAAGGACATCGCGGCCGATTTCGCTGCTGCAGTTCCAGCCTCGACTGAGCCGCTGCCGCTGCCCACGCACACGGCGATGCTGATCGCCGTGGGTTCCAACGACGAGGCCCACTACATCTGCGGTCTCCTCAACAGCTCTCCTGCGCGGGCCCTGATTGCCTCCTATGTCGCGACCCATATTTCGACGCACACGCCGCAGATTGTTCACGTCCCTGCCTTTGACCCGAGCTCACGAGCTCATCGCGAGCTCGCCGAGGCTTCGCGCGCGTGCCACGACGCGGTCCAGTCCGGACACGAGCCGGACGAGGAGCGCGTTGACGCGGCGGCGGCGGCGGTCTGGGGCATCAGCGCTGACGAGGTCGCTGCGGCTAGAGCGTTCCTGGATGAAATGCTGAAGCGCGACCTCGAGCGCTGAGCGTCGGCGATTCGCCGGGCGCCGCCGCTTATTAGAGTCCGGCCGGATCTGGACCCGAAGACAGGAGACGCAGCCTTGAGTTCAAGCCCCGTCAACGTGACAGTCACCGGCGCGGCCGGCCAGATCGGCTACGCGCTGCTCTTCCGCATCGCCGCCGGCGAGATGCTGGGCCCGGACACGCCGGTGCGCCTGAAGCTGCTGGAGATCCCGCAGGCGGTGAAGGCCGCCGAGGGCACGGCGATGGAGCTCGACGACTGCGCCTTCCCGCTGCTGGCCGGGATCGACATCTACGACGACCCGAAGCAGGCCTTCGAGGGCTGCAACGTCGCGCTGCTGGTCGGCGCGCGCCCGCGCACCAAGGGCATGGAGCGCGCGGACCTGCTGGAGGCGAACGGCGGCATCTTCAAGCCGCAAGGGCAGGCGATCAACGAGGGTGCTGCCGACGACGTGAAGGTGCTGGTGGTCGGCAACCCCGCCAACACCAACGCCCTGATCGCGATGGCGAACGCCCCCGACGTGCCCAACGAGCGCTTCACCGCGATGGTGCGCCTCGACCACAACCGCGCCAAGGCGCAGCTCGCCAAGCGCCTCGGCGTGGAGGTGAGCGCAGTCACCAACATGACGGTGTGGGGGAATCACTCCACCACGCAGTACCCGGACCTGGTGAACGCGAAGGTGAACGGCCGCTCGGCCTGGGAGGCCGTGAACGACGAGGCCTGGATCGCCGACGAGTTCATCCCCACCGTCGCCAAGCGCGGCGCGGCGATCATCGAGGCGCGCGGCGCCTCCTCGGCGGCCTCGGCCGCGAACGCCGCGATCGAGCACATCCGCGACTGGGTGCTCGGGACGCCCGAGGGCGACTGGGTCTCGATGGCGGTGCCGAGCACCGGCGCCTACGGCGTCGCCGAGGGCGTGATCAGCGGCTTCCCCTGCCGCTGCAAGGACGGCAGCTACGAGATCGTCGAAGGCCTCGAGGTGCCCGAGTTCTCGCGCCAGCGCATCGACGCGAGCGTGGCCGAGCTGCGCTCCGAGCGCGAGGCGGTCGAGCAGCTGGGCCTGATCTGAGAGTCGGGCGACGGACGCGCGCGGCGGCCCGCCCGGCCGCCGCGCGAACGCCCGCGCCGGGGCGCTTCGGATGGCGTCAGGGGCGCACGAGCGAGTGAGCGCTGAGGGGGACGTGCCCGGCGCGCCCGTGCGGGTGAGGTGGGCGCAGGTCCGGGACGCCGAGGCGATCGCGCGCGTGCACGTGGACTCCTGGCGCGCGACCTACCGCGGCCTTTTGCCCGACGAGGTGCTGGCCGAGCTCGACGTGCCGCGGCGCACCCGCGAGTGGCGGGAGCGCTTGCGTGAGGGATCCCTGCCCACGCTGGTGGCCGAGCGCGGGGAAGAGGTGGTCGGCTTCTGCACGCTGGCGCTGCCGGCGCGGGACGCCGGGGAGCCGGACACCGTGGCGGAGATCCCGGCGCTGTACGTGCACCCGCGCCACGTGCGCGCGGGGATCGGCTCCCGCTTGCTCGAGGCCGCGTTCGCCGAGATGCGGGCCCGGGGATTCCGCGAAGCGATGCTCTGGATGCTCGCCGGCAACGAGGGCGCCACGCGCTTTTACGCGCGGACGGGCTGGCGCGACGACGGAGGGCGTCGCGGCAGTCAGTACTTCCCGCACCTGCGCCAGCTACGGGAGGTGCGCTACCGCCGCGCGCTCTGAGCGGGCGCGGCGGTAGCGTGCGCGCGCCCTTGGGCGCCTACTCGCCGCCCTCGGGGCTTGCGGCCTGCGCGCTCTCGACCGGGTGGTAGGCGCGACCCTCCTTGCGCACCTTGCCCTCGGCCTGCAGCTCGTTGAGCACGCGGTACATGTAGTTCGGCTTGATCCCGAGCTGACGCGCGATCTCCGAGGCGCTGATCCCGGGATTGTCGGCGATCAGGCGCACCGCCTGCTCGGCCCTGGTGCCGCCACGGCGACGGCGACGACGGGTCGGCGCTGCAGCGCCGCGGGGACGGCCGGGGCGACGGCGGCCCGTCGAGCCGTCGGTGAGCGTCGCCAGGGCTCGCTCCAGCTTGGCGCGCTCGGCGTCCAGCTCACGGATGCGCTCACGCAGGAGCTCAGCAGCTTCGGTTACTGCACTGGTGGACGGCATTGACTTCCTTTCCTATCAGTGTGGACCAGCTGCATGAGGAACCCCCCTCGAACCTCACGCACTGTGTGACTGTAACACGGTTGGCGTCGCGCCTACTAGTGCGCATTTGCGCTTGGGTGAGATATCTCACCCAAGGTGATGATGGGGTTAGGCCGAGGGTTGTCCAGGGCGGTGGCCCTGGCTCGGGGTGGCGTGCCCGCGCAGCGCGCGAGACCAACGCCGGACCGGCGCGCGGGACCCGAGGCTACCTCGGGACCGCGCGCGGTCTCTAAGCGAGCTGAGAACTCAGTGACGGCGCTTGCGGGGCAGGGTGCCGAACACCCAGTCCCACAGCGGCGAGGAGACGCCGTAGCCGAAGCGGTGGTCCTGGAAGTGGTGCCGCATGTGCTGCTCGCGCAGCTTCTTCCCGAGCTTCGACTTCGGCACGAAGTGATGCAGGTAGTAGTGCGTGTAGTCGTACGACAGGTACCCCATGAGGAAGCCGCCGAAGAAGGGGAAGACGGCCGGCGAGCCCAGGACGAGGTAGAAGGCGCCGAAGAACAGCGCCGCGAGGGGCAGGCTGGCCGCCGGCGGCATCACCAGGCGCATCTTGTCGTTGGGGTGGTCGTGGTGAACCCCGTGGATGATGAACTGGATCCGCTTGCCGATCGGATGATCGGACTCCCAGTGGAAGAGCGTGCGGTGCAGCCAGTACTCGGAGAGCGTCCAGAAGGCGAGCCCCGCGAGCACGAGCCCGATCACCGCCAGGGCGCTGAGCCCGAGCGAGGCGCCGTGGATGATCGCGGCCACCAGGATCGGCCCGTAGATGAGCGCCGGGACCACTGGGTGGATCCGCGAGAAGAAGTCCAAGAACCGGCTGCGGAACAGCGGTGGTGAGGCGCTTAGGCGCGCGGTTCTGTCGCTACCCATGACCTAGCGATTGTAGACCAGCCCCCGGCGCGGGTGTTAGGGCTACCTAATTCCGGCGTGGCGCCAGAGCCCCCGGAGGCGGGCCCGGAACCCGCGAACTTTTTTTTTGCGATTTGCGGGATCCGGCCTCGCGCGGCCTCGCCGGCGGTGCCATGATCGCGCCGGTTCCGACGCAGTCCACGAGCGAGGAATGAGAGGAGGAAGATCAGCCAAGTGAGCTCGGGGCAGGACCGAGGGGTTAGGGGGCAGGATCGTCAGCAGGCATTCATCCAGGCGGTGGGGCTCACGCGGCGCGCCGCCAAGCGCGGGCGCAAGGGGAAGCCGACCTGCGCCGACTGTTTCTTCCACCGCAACCAGCTCTGCGCGCTCGACCTCGACTCGCCCTGCTCCACCTTCCGGCCCGACGGGCCGCAGGGCCTGGTGCCCCCGCGCCAGCCGGCGCTGCTGGTGCGAGCCTGACCGTACGCCCCTCCTCGCGGGGGCGGTCGTTATCTAAGCTTCGGCCGATGAGCCGTCAGCGCGACCTGCTGCTCAACTTCGAGCGCATCTTCCGCGAGATGGACGAGCTGCTCGGCGACCCCTTCGGCGAGGGCGGCTGGGTGCGTTCGCACCGCCCCTCCCAGGGGTTTTCGCCTCGCGTCGACGTCTACTACTGCGACGAGGGCTCGCCGCGCGCGGTCGTGGTCGCGGAGCTCGCCGGCGTCGACGCCGACTCGGTCTCGCTCGAGGTGGCTGGCCGCGAGCTGATCATCGCGGGCGAGCGCGCCGTGCCGGAGACCGAGGGGCGGGTCTACCAGCAGATGGAGATCGAGACGGGCTCGTTCCGCCGGGTGATCGAGCTGGGCGCGGACGTGGCCGCCGAGGAGGCGCGCGCCTCGTACCGCGATGGGATCCTGCGCATCGAGCTGCCGCTGCGCCGCGCGCAGGTCACCACCAAGGTCGAGATCGAGAGCGGCGAGTGATGGCTCAGACCACGCCGATCGAGGTCGTGACGTCCGGCGACCTCGAAGACGCGATCCGCGAGCACCGCCCGCTGCCGCAGGCGCTGCCGGTCCTGCCGCTGCGCGACATGGTCGCGTTCCCGGACACGCTGACGCCGTTGGCGGTTGGGCAGGAGCGCTCGATCAAGTTGGTCAACGACGTGCTCTCGGGCGAGCGCTCGCTGGTCCTCGTCGCCTCCCGCGACCCGGAGATCGAGGCCCCGGGGCCGGAGGACGTCTACGACGTGGGCGTCGTGGGGCAGATCGCGCGCATGATCCGCGTGCCGGACGGCACGATCCGCATCCTGGTGCAGACCAGCCAGCGCGTGCGCCTGGGCGACTTCGTCGCCGAGAAGCCCTACCTGGTGGCGCGGATCGAGGAGCTTCCCGACGAGCTCGAGCCCTCGCCCGAGCTGGAGGCGCTCGTCCACAGCGTCAAGAACACGTTCAGCCAGATCATCGAGCAGATCCCGTACCTGCCCGAGGAGCTGCAGCTCGCGGTCACGAACGTGGACGACCCCTCGATGCTCTCGCACCTGATCGGGGGCGCGCTGCGGATCGCGACCGAGGAGAAGCAGGAGCTGCTGGAGGAGGTGAACGTCACCAAGCGCCTGCGCCGGCTAGCGGGGATCCTCGCCCGCGAGCTCGAGGTGGTGCAGCTCGGCAGCAAGATCCAGTCCGAGGTCCAGTCGGAGATCAACAAGGGCCAGCGCGAGTACTTCCTGCGCGAGCAGCTGAAGGCGATCCAGCGCGAGCTGGGCGAGACCGACGAGCAGCAGGCCGAGATCAACGAGCTGCGCGAGCGGGTCGAGGCGGCGGAGCTGCCCGAACACGCGCGCAAGGCGGCCGAACGGGAGCTGAGCCGGCTCGAGCGCCTGCCCCCGGCCGCGGCCGAGTACGGCGTGGTGCGCTCGTATTTGGAGTGGCTGGTCGAGCTGCCCTGGTCGAAGCAGACCGAGGACAACCTCGACATCGCACACGCTCGCGAGGTCCTGGACGCCGACCACTACGACCTGGAGAAGGTCAAGGACCGCATCCTGGAGTACCTGGCGGTGCGCTCGCTCAACCCCGAGTCGCACGGCCCGATCCTCTGCTTCGTCGGCCCGCCCGGCGTCGGCAAGACGAGCCTGGGGCGTTCGATCGCCCGGGCGCTCGGCCGCAAGTTCGAGCGCATCTCGGTGGGCGGGGTGCGCGACGAGTCGGAGATCCGCGGGCACCGGCGCACCTACATCGGCTCCATGCCGGGGACGATCATCCGCGCCCTGCGCGACGCGGGCAGCCGCAACCCCGTGTTCATGATCGACGAGATCGACAAGATGGGCTCCGACTTCCGCGGGGACCCGGCCAGCGCGATGCTCGAGGTGCTGGACCCGGCGCAGAACGACACGTTCCGCGACCACTACCTCGATCTGCCGTTCGACCTCTCCGACGTGATGTTCATCGCGACGGCGAACACGCTGGACACGATCCCCGGTCCGCTCCTGGACCGCATGGAGGTGATCCAGCTCGCCGGCTACACGCTCGACGAGAAGCTGCACATCGCCAAGCGCTACCTGGTGCCGCGCCAGATCAAGGAGAACGGGCTGAAGCGCAGCCAGATCGCCTTCTCCGACGCGGCGCTGAAGGCGATCGCGGAGGAGTACACGCGCGAAGCGGGGGTGCGCAACCTGGAGCGCGAGATCGGCACGGTGTGCCGCAAGGTGGCGCGCGAGTTCGCCGAGGGGCGCGCCAAGCGCAGGGTCTCGATCTCGGCCAAGCGCGTGCGCGAGCTGCTCGGCCCGCGCCGCTACTACGCCGAGCAGCGCCGGCGCACCCAGGACCCCGGCGTAGCCACCGGCCTCGCGTACACGCCCGTGGGCGGGGACGTGCTGTTCATCGAGGCGACCGCGATGTCCGGCGGCGGCAAGCTCACCATCACCGGCCACATCGGCGACGTGATGCGGGAGTCGGCGCTGGCCGCGCTCTCCTGGGTGCGGCGCAATCAGGACCGGGTGGCGCCGAACCTGCCCAGCGACTGGTTCAGCAAGCACGACCTGCACGTCCACGTCCCGGCCGGGGCGATTCCCAAGGACGGTCCCTCGGCGGGTGTGGCGATGGTCACCGCGCTCACCTCGCTGGTGCGCGACGAGCCCGTGCGCTCGGACGTGGCGATGACCGGCGAGATCACCCTCACCGGGCAGGTGCTGCCCGTGGGCGGGCTCAAGGAGAAGGTCCTGGCCGCCCAGCGGGCCGGCATCAAGCGCGTGGTGGTGCCAGCGCGTAACCGCGCCGACATAGAGGAGATCCCCGAGCACGAGCGGGGCAAGCTCGAGTTCGTCTACGCCGAGCGCATCGAGGACGTGCTCGAGGTGGCGCTGCGCGGGGTCGCCTTCAAGCGGTAGGCGCCGCCAGCCGGCGAGCCCACGGCGACCTCCGGCCGGGGCTAGGCGTGTGCGTGCGCGGGGCTTGCTCAGGGGAGGTGGCCGCGTCGGTCCGGGGGGCCGTGGTCGGCGGGGCAGCGGCGGCGAGGCTTGCAGGGCCCGGGCTGGGGCTTAAGTCGGGGGGTGTCTGTTGACGACAATGGGGAGGTGAGGGTGAGCCGAATCGAACCAGGGTGCAGCCGCGCTGGCGTCCTCGCCGCCGCGGAAGGCGGTCCGCGGGCCTGACGTGCTGGGCGGGTTGGTCAACGGGCTGAGGCCGAGCGGGGAACAGCAGCGCTCCCCGCAGCGTCCGGTGGTACGCGGCCTGCGCATCAGCCCGGAGTTCTGGCTAGACCTGACCGCTCTGGTCGTCGCGGTCGGGGCGACCCAGCTCAGCGCCGCGGTGGCAGGGCCCGGGGGAACCTCCCTGATCTGGGTGGTGGTGGCGGTCGCCGTCACCCTGCTCTCCCTCTCCGCCTCGGGGCAGTACCGGCCGCGCTTCGCCGTCAGCCTCCTCGACGACACCCGCACGATCCTCGGTGCCACCGCGATCGCTGCCCTGTCCGTGGCGTTCCTGCGCCTGCTCTTCGCCTCGGATCCCCACATCGCCACGCAGGCGGCCCGCTACTGGCTGTTCGCCTCCGCCTACCTGATCGCCGCCCGCGGCGGGTTCAAGTGGTTCGTATCCCGCTCGCGGCGCTTGCACGGGGCGGGGGAGCCCACGCTGATCATTGGCGCGGGCAGCGTCGGGCAGCTCGTCGCGCGGCGCCTCCTGGACCGGCCGGAATTCGGGATGCGGCCGATCCTGTTCGTCGACGACGACCCGCTGCCGGTCGCCGATCCGGTCGACCTGCCCATCGTGGGCAAGGAGGGCAAGTCACTGGCGGATCGGATCGCCGAGCTGGTCGACGAGCGCGGGGTGCAGCACGTGATCATCGCCTTCTCCCTGGAGAGCCACGAGCAGCAGCTCGAGCTCCTCAAGCGCTGGGGTGAGCTGGGGGTGTCTGTCTCGCTCGTCCCGCGCCTGTTCGAGGCGGTGCCCGACGAGACGACGCTGGAGCGGCTGGGCGGCATCCCCTTGATCACGGTGCACCCGGTCGACCCCCGCGGGTGGCAGTTCGCCGTCAAGTACGCGATCGACCGTGTCGCGGCGCTGGTCGCGCTGATCGTGCTCTCCCCGTTCATGCTGTTCGCCGCAGTGGGGACCCTGCTCACCCTCGGGCGCCCGGTGTTCTTCCGCCAGCGCCGGGTGGGGATCGACGGGCACGCGTTCGACATGCTCAAGTTCTGCACCATGCGGCCAGCCAGCGGCCCGTCCGACCCCCGACTCGAGGAGGCTCTGGAGAAGGGCCTGGCGCCGGGCGGAGTGGAAGGGGAGGATCGTCGAACCGCCTTCGGCAAGTTCCTGCGCGCCACCTCGCTCGACGAGCTGCCGCAGCTGATCAACGTGCTGCGAGGAGATATGTCCCTGATCGGCCCGCGCCCCGAGCGCCCCGAGTTTGCGGAGCGGTTCGGCAAGGAGGTCTACCGCTACCGCGAACGCCACCGCGTCAAGTCAGGGATCACCGGTTGGGCCCAGGTGCACGGCCTGCGCGGAAAGACCTCGATCGCCGACCGCGTCGAGTGGGACAACTACTACATCGAGAACTGGTCGCTGTGGCTCGACTTCAAGATCATCCTGCTCACGATCCTCGCCGTATTCCGCGACCGCAGCGAGTGAGCTCACGCGCGTCCCCGTCGGCCGGCGAGCGGCCGTGCGCCCCGATCGTGCTGCCGAGGACGGGTGAGTCAGGTGCCTTGGTGTGACCGTGGGCGTTCCAGCGTCGCGACCAGTAGCTCCCCGCCGTCCTCGACCGTGCCCAGGAAGTATCGGCGCAGCGTCTCGTCAGGCATGGACGCGTGGATGGCGTCGAGGACGAACGCCAGCATCGCGAACGTGGCGAGCGCGGTCAGGATGAGCGCGAGCAGCACGCGCTCGGTCCGGCTAGCTCGCACCCATCCCCACACGAACAGCGACGCGAGCACCATCGCCAACGCAGCCCCCGCGACGAGCTCCCCGGCGTCGTCCGGCGCCAGGCTCCCGAAGGCGGGCAGGCGCAGCGCCTCGCTGACCCACAGGCCGATCCGCTCGTGGAGCTCGCCCGCGTCGTCGATCAGGGTGATGCCGACGATCGCGGCGCTCGCCGCGTAGACGGGCCGGCGAAACGCACGATAGGCCGCGACCAGCAACACCAGCGTCGCCAGTAGTTGAAGCCACTGCAGGGTGGCGGGGATGGAGCCCGCCTCCTCGACGTCCAGCAGGGGGGATGCGGTCGTTGCGAAGTGCCCAATGCACGGCGATCAAGGCCAGGTCCAGCGCGAGCAGTCCGGCGATCACGGGGGTGCCCGGCCAGTGGATCAGCTCGAGCGCCCGTTCGAGGCGGGTCGAACGCCCCGGTTCGCCCTTCGCTCCGGACGTCGGCCTCTCGGCGACGTCTGCCCTGCTCTCTCCCCCCGGTTCCATTTCCCGGTGTCGCCCTCACCTTGGACGATCTCGCGCGGTCATTGAGGTTCGCGGCAGAAGGTACAGCATGCACCGCGAGCAGAACACGTTCGAGCCGCGAGCGTCTCGGTGCGGCTGCATTGGTACGTGGCTACGGTTCGGACGCTTCGGCGGCGCGCCCTCGCACGCGATCCCAGAGGGATCGCAGCTCGTCACGTACATCCGGCGCCCACCACCACACCAGCGCCGAGTAGGTGATGCACCCAGTCGCGACGGTGAGCAACAGTTGTGGTGTGGTCGCGACATCGGCTGAGATCAGCGCCGCCCTGGCGGCGAGCACGGCCACGAACATGCCGGCCGCGGCCAACGTCACGCGCGCGAGGGCGCGCCCCCAGTCGAGGACGGAGATTCCAACGGCGCCGGCGGTCAGGCGCACGAGGACGGGCGTCATGAGCACGGTTGCCAGTAGGTAGGCGGTCGCGACGCCCGTTACCCCCCAGGGGAGGCCCGCCGCGAACGCGCCGACCGACACGACCGCTTCCGCCAAGGCGAACCGGAAGGCGGTCTGGGCCCTGTCCACCGCCTGCAGCACGCTCCAGTCGAGCGCGGTGACGGCTTGAAGTAGGCCCACGGTGGCGAGGATCTGGATGACCGGGATTGCCTCCTCCCAGCGCTCACCGAACAGCACGCGGACGAGGTCCGGCGCCACGACGATCAACCCCAGCATGCCGGGGATCACCGGTAGCGCGACCATGCGAGCCCCCCTCAGCCAGGCGAGGGCGACTCGCGCTGGGTCGCGCATGCGCGAGAACGCGGGGAAGAAAACCTGGGTGATCGGCTCGGCCAGCCGAGTGACCGGGGTGATGATGATCGAGAAGGCGAGCGAGTACGCGCCCAGTGAGGCCGCCCCGAGAAAGCGGCCGACGAGCAGCTTGTCGACGTTGACCGTCGCCCACGACACGAACTGGCTCCCGAACACGTGGGCGGCGTAACGGGCCATGCCCCGGAGGCTGTCGAGGGAGAACTGGAACGATGGTCGCCACTCGGAGGCTCGCCAAAGCAGCGCGGTCGAGATGCCGGTTATCGCGAGGTGCTGGGCGATGATCGCCCACGCGCCGGCCCCCACCGCGGCGAGCGTGACCGCCACGGCGCTGCTCAGAGCGGTCGCGATCATCGTCCTGACCTCGAGGCTGCGAAAGCGCAGTTCGCGATGGAGGAGCGCCCCTTGGATCATGCCCGGCGCCGTGAGCAGGAACGCGAGCGAGAGGGCCGCGAACAGCGGCTGGACCTCGGGCTCGCCGTAGAGGTGCGCGAGCGGCCACGAAAGGCCCAAGCCCACCAGCGTGAGGGCCAGTCCCAGCGCCATGCCGGCCCAGAACGCGGTCGACTTGTCGCGCTCACTCAGGTTCGGCCGTTGGATCACCGCCGACGGGAGGCCCGCGTCAAGGAGGATGAGCGCCAGGCTGCTGAACACCAGGGCCATTGCCGCGAGGCCGACCTGCCGTGGGCCGAGCAGGCGGGCCACCGCGAGCGACGTGATGAACGCGAGCAGCTGGACCGTGGCCTGTGAGGCCATGATCCAGCCGACCCCGCGCACGACGAGCGACGCGAGGTCGGAGCGGGGGGTGTCCTGTGCTGAGCTCAACTGGCGTTACCCCCAGCGCTCCTTGGGGCCACGGGACCGCGGCCCGGGATGGGGGGAGATTGATTGAAAATGTAGACATGCCGAACGCGGGGGCACATGACGAGCAGGCGGCCGCAGGTGCCCCCACGGGGGTCAGGAATTTGGGCTCGGGGCTGCGCATCCTCGTCGCCACCCCGTTCCCGCCGCGCACCGGCCTGCATCACGGCGGGCGGGTGATCGCGCAGCTGCTGAGCCGCCTCGCGGAGCGACACGAGGTGGGGCTGGTCCACCTGGACGAGCCCGGGGCCGAAGAGCAGGGGGACCTGCCGCGGGGCCTCGCCTTCGCGGAGGCGATCCCGCACCGGCATGGCTCGGCCTGGCGTCGACGCTGGCGGGTGCTCGCCGGCCCGCTCAGGGGCGTGCCCTCGCCGGTCGGCGCCCTCTACAGCGAGGCGCTGGCGGCGGCGCTGGTGCGGCGCGCGGAGTCGTTTCGGCCCCAGCTCGTGCAGGTGGAGCACGACTCCCTCGCCTACTGCGGCTCGGCCCTGCGCGCGGCCGGCAGTCGGCTGCCTCTGCTGCTTACCTGTCACGAGCCGGGCATCCTGGCGGCGCAGGACCAGGCGCGCGTGACGCGGGGGCGCAGGCGCGTGGCCCACGAGCTGGACGTCCTGGCGTGGCGGCGCTACCTGGCGCGGCACCTGCCCGCGTTCGACGCGCTCGTTGCCTTCACGGACTCCGACCGCCGGGTTATCGCGCCCTACGCGCCCGCTGCGGCGACGGCGATCATCGGCATCGGATTCGACGTGCCGGCGCGGCCGCTCGACCCGGCGGGGGAGGATGAGACCAGCGTCCTCTTCATCGGGGGCTACCGGCACCCCCCGAACGTCGACGCCGCGCTGCGTCTGCTGTGTTCGATCATGCCGCTCGTGCGTGAGCGTCACCCCGGCGCCCGCCTGCTGCTCGTGGGGGCGGATCCGCCGCCGCAGCTGCGCGAGGCCGCAGGCCCGCTGGACACGGTCACGGGCCCGGTGCCGCGCGTGGAGCCGTACATGGAGCGCGCGCAGGTCGTCGCGATCCCCTTGCGCACCGGCGGCGGCATGCGGGTGAAGCTGCTCGAGGCCCTGTCGGCGGGCAAGGCCGTGGTGGCCTCGCCTCTGGCCGCCGCTGGCCTGCGGCTCACCTCCGGGCGCGAGCTGCTCTTGGCCGAGAGCGACGAGGAGTTCGCGGAGCACATCGCAAGGCTGCTGGCGGACGAGGAGTTGCGGCGCAGGATCGGCCGTGTGGCGCGGCAGTGGGCGGTTCGGTCCCTCTCGTGGGAGTCGCGGGTTGCGGAGTACGAGAAGCTGTACGCATCCCTCGTTCGGTGACGGTTGTTCACCCGTGCATGTATCTTGTGCGGCTGATGCGTCTCCGGGCGTACGTGAACGCGATCAAACGGGGGGCTCGCCCGACCTTCCTCGGGTCACTCGGAACCACCAGGCCTCTCTCTGACCGGTGGGGCTTCGACCGGGGTCGGCCGGTCGATCGCTGGTACATCGATAGGTTCATCCGTCAGCACAAAGCCGACATCACCGGCCGCGTGCTGGAGGTGGAGGAGAGCGAGTACACAAACAAGTTCGGTCAGGGTGTCACCGAGCCGGCTGTGCTGGACGTCGATCCGAACAACCCGCGGGCGACGATCGTCGCCGACCTGCAGAGGGCGGACGTGATCCCCGAAGGCCACTTCGACTGTTTCATCCTCACGCAGACGCTGCAGCTGATCCCCGATGTGCGCGCGGCCCTCCGCCACGCGCGTCGCGTGCTGAGGCCCGGTGGGGTGCTGCTCACAACCGTTCCTGTCACTAGCAAGGTCTGCGAGCCGCCTCACACCGATCACTGGCGGTGGACCCCGCTAGGTTTCTCGTTGGTGATGAAGGAGGTGTTCCCCGACGACGAGGTGACGGTGAGAGGCCACGGTAATGTGCTCTCGTCGATCGCGTTTCTCAAGGGAATGGCCGCGGAGGAACTCCTCGAGCACGAGCTCGCAGAGGACGACGAGCGCTTCCCGCTCGTGGTCTGCGCGCGCGCGGTCAAGGCGGCGTGACCGCCGGCGCGCCGGAACACGTAGAGCGGGCGACCGTCCTCATCTGCTCCCGTGGCAGGCCGGTGATGCTGAAGGAAACGGTGGAGTCGGTGCTCGCGGGGGAGCGGGTACCCGCGGAGATCCTGGTGGTGGACCAGAGCGACGCGCCGCACCCCGAGCTCGCCTCGATGGGGGAGGCGAGGGGATGTACCGTCCGGTACCTGCACTCGACCGCGCCGGGCACGAGCCGCGCGCGCAACACAGGCTTTCACAAGGCGAGGTATGACACGGTCGTCCTCTTGGACGACGACATGTACGTGGCGTCGGACTGGCTGGAGAAGCTTCTGGGCGGGCTTGGGGGCGAGGAGAGCATCGCCACCGGGCAGGTGCTGGCAGCCGAGCCGGAGGAGCCCGGCCGGCGCCGGATGCCGGCGGCCGCGCTGATGCAGGATCCCAACCCCGCCGTCTACCGCGGCCCACAGCCGCTGGACATCATCAAGGGCGCGAACGTGGCCATGCCGCGACGCCTCGTGCTCGGCGTCGGCGGCTACGACGAGCGAATGGGCCCCGGGACGCGCTTCCCCGCCGCCGAGGACAACGACCTCGGGTACCGCCTTTTGCGCGCCGGCTGCGAGGTTCGGCACGTGCCCGAGGCGATCGTCTACCACCGCGCCTGGCGCACCCGCAGGGAACTGGTCCGCATGACCTGGAACTATGGGCGCGGCATGGGGGCCTTCTACGCCAAGCACCTTGGGGACGAGGACGGCTACATCGCCTGGCGGCTGCGCCGGGACCTTTGGCGGCACCTGAGCACGGCGGTGCGGCTCGTGCGGAGGGCGCCGCGACACGCCGGCGCCGAGCTGATCTCGATCACCGCGACGATCGTCGGCATGCTCGGCTGGCTGGCGACAGTGCGTCTCCCCGGGGCGCTGCGCCGCAAGCGGGAGGGCGCGCGAGGCGAGGCGGCGGGGCGCGAATGACCAAGATCACCGTCGCGATCCCCACCTACAACCGCGCCGAGCAGCTGCGGGCCTGCCTGGCGACGCTCGACCGGCAGACCGCCTCGCGCGAGGACTTCGAGGTGCTCGTGGTCGACGATGGCTCCACCGACCGCACGCCGCAGCTGCTCGCCGAGCTCGAGCCCTCGTTTGAGCTGCGCGTGGTGCGGCAGGAGAACCAGGGCCAGCCGGTGGCGCTCAACCGCGCGATCGCGGAGGCTGCTGGCGAGTACTGCCTGTTTCTGGACGACGACATCCTCGCCGACCCGGGCCTGGTCGAGGCCCATCTTGAGGCGCAGGCCGGGTCGGGAGGGGTGGTCGGGCTAGGCGCGCTGCGGTTGCGCCTGGACGGGATCAAGGGGGGCCTTGCCGCGTTCTTCGCGAAGTGGTGGGAGGAGCACTACGAGAACCTGGCTTCCGGCAGGTCGGAGCCGGACTTCTGGGCGGGGTTCAGCGGCAACTTCTCCGCGCCGACGGCCGCGCTGCGTGAGGTCGGCGGCTTCGCCGAGCGCCTGCCGCGCGAGTTCGACGTCGAGCTCACTTATCGGCTCGAGCGTGCGGGCCTGACGCTGCGGTTCCTCCCGGAGGCCTCGGGGGAGCAGGTCTTCACCAAGGGATTCCACGACATCATCGCCGACTTCGAGCGGGCGGGAGAGGCGCAGATCGCAATGTGGCGGCAGTACCCGGAGCTGGTACGGCACGCGCCGCTGGGCCACTTCGACTACGGGGGGATGATCGGCGTGCTCGCGCGGCGCATCCTGCTCGCGGTCGGGGCGCCGACGTGGCCGTTCGCCCTGGTCGACCGCCTGCTGCAGCGCAAGCCCGCGCATCGCATCTACATCCACCTGCAGCTCCTGTACTTCTGGCGGGGCGTCAAGCGGGCCGTGGACCGCGACACCTGGCGGCGGTTGACTCGCCCGCCGGTGATCCTCATGTACCACGCGATCGGAAGGCCAGGGGAGCGGGCGAGCAGGTTCATCCTGCCCGTGCGGCGGTTCGCGTGGCAGATGCGCTGGCTGCGCCTGACCAGACGCCCCGTGCTCACGCTGGATGACTACGCGCGCCTGCGCGCCGAGAACCGTCTGGCCCCGGCGCGGGCCGTGATCATCACGTTCGACGACGGGTACGCCGACAACGCGGAGCAGGCGGGGCCGATCCTGCGCCGCTACGGCATCCCCGCGGCGTTCTTCATCGTGAGCGGCTGCGTGGGGCGCGAGAACGACTGGGACAAGCCCGGCGAGTCCCTGGTCGCGCAGCGCCCGATCATGTCCTGGCAGCAGGTCGAGGGGCTGCGGGACGACGGCCACGTGATCGGCGCCCACACCGTCACCCACCCGCGCCTGAGCCAGCTGGCCAGCGAGCGCGCGCGGGAGGAGATCACCGGCTCGCGCCGCGAGCTGGAGGAGCGGCTCGGGATCCCGATCCGGCATTTCGCCTACCCCTTCGGCGACCAGTCCGAGGGCGTGCGGGAGGCGGTCGCCGAGGCGGGGTTCGACACCGCCTGCGGGGTCGAGTCCGGGAACAACGGCCACGCGATCCCGATCTACAACCTGCGCCGGATCGAGGTCTGGGGGACGCGCTCATTGTCGCGGTTCGCGCTCGACCTCTGGCTGGGGCGGCATCTGGGCGCCCCGCGCGCGAAGGCGAGTTAGGCGGTGGCCGGGCGCGCCGGGACGGCGAGCGTCTCGGTGGTGATCGTGACCACCGGCGGCAGCAGGCTGCTCGAACGCAGCTTCGGCGCGCTCGCTGCGGGCGATCTGCGGCCGCTGGAGGTCGTGCTCGTCGACCAGGGCGGCTCCGATCTGCCCGAGCGGGTCGCCGCTCCGCTCGGTGGCGCCGGCATCGAGCTGCGCCGGCTCGCGGTCGAGCCGATGGGCGTCTCGCGGGCCCGCAACCTCGGCGCCCGCGCGGCGCGCGGCGAGCACCTCGCCTTCACCGACGACGACTGCGTGCCCGGCGAGGACTGGCTGGAGCGACTGGTGGATGCCGTGAGCCGCGCGGGCGCGCAGGCGGCCAGCGGGCGAGTCCTCGCCCTCGACGAGGGCGTCCCCGGGCTGGTTGCGGTCTCGTTGCGCACCAACCCGGTCCCGGCGGTCCACCGGCCCGGTGACGGGTCGCTCCCCTGGGACGTCGGCACCGGCGGGAACCTGCTGATCGCGCGCGAGGTGTTCGAGCGCCTCGGCGGCTTCGACGAGGAGCTCGGGCCCGGCGCCCGCTTCCGCGCGGCCGAGGACGTGGAGCTGATCGAGCGCATGCTCGAGGCCAAGCTGGTGGTCGCCTACGAGCCGGACGCGGTCGTCTACCACGAGATGAAGCCGCGCTCGCGCAGCCTGCGCCGCAGCTTCCCGTACGGGTACGGGATGGGGGCGGTCGTGGCGGGCGCCGCCCCCGGCAGGCGCGGCCTGCTGGCCTGCCGCTACCTGGCGATGCAGGCGCGTGCCGCGCTCTCGGCCCTGCGCCACGGCTCCCCCGGCGAGGCGCTCGAGTGCCTGATCGCCTGCGCGGCGATGATCGCTGGGGCGCTGGCCGCCCGGCGGCGCGGCGCGGCCCGCGCGAGCTGACGGCCGCCTACGCCCCCTGCAGGAGCTGACGGATGAGCGCGGACATGCGCTCGAGGAAGCGCTCGCGCGAGAACTCGCGGGCGCGCGCCGCGAGCGCGGCGGGGTCCCAGCTGCGCTGGGCCACCCGCTCGATCGCGGCGCGCAGCGGGCCCACCTCGGCCTCCTCGATCAGCTCGCCGTCCACGCCCGGGCGGACGATGTCCCTCGCTCCGCCGCGGCCCAGACCGATCACAGGCATGCCGGCCGCCAGCGCCTCCACCATCGTGATCCCGAAGTCCTCCTCGCCGACGTGGATGAAGCCCGAGCAGCGAGCGTAGAGCGCCTCGAGCTCCTCGCGCTCGAGCCAGCCGCGCAGCTCAACGTTCGGCGGCAGCGAGGCCCGCAGCTTCCGCTCTAGCGGACCCGTGCCGACCATCGTGAGGCGGTAGGGCAGACCGCGGAACGCCTCCGCCACCACCTCCGGCCGCTTGTAGCTGATCAGCCGGTGCACCCAGAGGAAGTGACCCGGGTCCTTCTCACCGGTCGGGTCGAAGCGGTCGACGTCGACGGGCGGGTGGATCACGGTCGCCTCGCGCCCGTAGAAGCGCTCGATCCGCTCGCGCACCGCGGTGGAGTTGGCTACGAAGGCGTCGGGGCGCTGGGCTGCCTCGCGGTCGAGCCGGCGTAAGTACCCGGTGAACAGCCGCAGCCCCGCGCCGCGTACCCCGCCGATCCGGTGCCGGTCGACGTCGGGCATCCACACGTAGCGGATCGGGGTGTGGCTGTAGACGACGAAGAGTGCGTCGGGACGCGGGCGCACGTTGAGCGCGCAGGCGTGCGAGGAGGCGATCACGAGGTCGTAGGCGGAGAGATCGAGCCGCCGGAAGTAGAGCGGCATGTAGGGCAGCAGGTACCGCCAGCGCCCCCCGGATTCACCCCGTGAACGCAGTCCGGGCAGCGCCGCGAGCCGCGACTCGCGCACGATCGCGCCGCTGAGCTCGGGCGGGATGCGGTCGTGGTTGGCGTGAAAGGTGAACACGTCGGGCGGCGCGGTGGGGTCGAACAGCCCAGTGCGCAGCGTCTCGACGACGCGCTCGGAGCCGAACATGCCCGAGAACCAGTCGTGAACGAGCGCGGCCCGGGTCGGAGGCAGGCGCGGGCTGCGGCCGTCGGCGCTCACTCGTCGTCCTCCTTGCGCCCGCCACTCAGGTACCCCCGCAGCCAGGCGGCCTGCTCGGCCGCCGCCTCGCGGTTGCCGCGCAGGCGGTGCAGGAGCGAGCGTAGGCCCACGCCCGCGGCCATCAAGCCGAGCGTGAGGCGAGCGCGCCACGGGCGCATGTGGGCGCGCAGCATCTCCGCCTCCGCCCGGGCCACCCGCTCGGCGCGCTCGGGATCGGCCCAGCGGCGCTCGGAAGAGGCGCCCCCCAGGTGGATGAACTCGGCCTCGGCGACGAAGCGAGTGCGCCAGCCGAGCCGGGCCGCGCGTCGGAAGAGGTCGAGGTCCTCCGCGTACATGAAGCGGCGCTCGTCGAAGCCGCCGAGCTCCTCCCAGGCCTCGCCGCGGACGGCGATCACGGCGCCGATCGCGGCTTGGATGTCGCGCGTGCGCCCGTGGTCCCAGTGGGCGCCCAGCCGCGGGCGCAGCTCGTTAGGCACCAGGCGCGAGAGCCCGGCGGCGCGGATCAGCTCCGGCAGCGGGGTGGAGTGGGGGAAGACGCTGGGCTGCAGCGTGAGGTCGCTGTTGAGCAGCCGCGGCACGGCGAGGCCGACCCGGTCCTCCCCGAGCGCCGCCAGCAGGCGCGTGAGGCTGCCGGGCGCGTGCAGGAAGGCGTCGCTGTTGACGAACAGGTAGGCCGCGCCGGGGAGCGCTGCGGCGCCCAGGTTGTTGCCGCGGGCGAAGCCCTCGTTGCGCCCGAGCGCGAGCACGCGGCTTTCAGGTAGGGCTTCGCGCAGCCGCTGCGCGCTGTCGTCCCCCGAGCCGTTGTCGACTACGACGAGGCGCTCCGGCGGCAAGCCGTCCCCGATCAGCGCTCGACCCGCCCGCTCGGTGTAGTCGGGCGTGCGCCAGTTGAGGATCACGCAAGTGAGCTCCGCGAGGTTCACTCCGTTCCCTCCTCCGCCGCCAGCATGCGTTGCGCGTTCAGGTCGGTCAGCTCGGCGAGCGTCGCCTCCCCGAGCTCGCGCCGGATCAGCTCCAAGACGGAGCGCAGGCGCTCGGCGTGCGCCGGACGGTGCGAGTCGCTGGCGAGCAGGTCTACGCGGCCCGAGCGCAGCAACCGCCAGGCGGCCCGGGCCCTGCCGCTGCCCGGCTCGCCGGCGAGGCTGGGTGCGACCACCTGTATGAGCGCGCCGCGGTCGCGCGCCGCGTCGAGCAGGTGCGGCTGGTCCCGCACGGCCGGGGAGCGCTCGGGATGCGCGAGCACCGGCGCCAGGCCGAGCCGCTCGAGACGGTCACAGATCAGCTCGACCGCGGTGCCCGGCGTCTCGCGCGTGAGCTCGACGAGCACGTGGCGTGGAGCGATGCGTCGTCGCCGGAGCTCCGCATCCGGGGCCTCGAGCGCCATCGCCGCGTTCAGCTCGGCGCCCAGGCCGAGCTCGAGCCCGATCCCCGCTTCGCGCAGGTGCAGGGCGAGGGCCTCGAGCTGGGCGACCGCCCGCTCGTAGCTGGTCGGGTAGCGGCGCGAGAAGTGGGGAGTGCAGATGACCCGGCGGACTCCCACGCGAGCGAGGCCGGCGGCGAGCTCGAGCGCCTGGGTCATCTCGCGGGGACCGTCGTCGATTCCGGGCAGAAGGTGGCAGTGCGTGTCGATCATCGCTTCGCTTCCCGCCCGGCCTTGGCGAGGGCTCTGGCATAGACCTCGAGATGCTCGTCGAGCCAGCGTCGCTCGTCCTGAGCCCCTGCGACCGTGGGCAGCGCTGCGACCGTTTCCCGCCAGGCGCGCTCGTCCCGCAGCTCGGTCGCTGCCGCGACCAGCTCCTCGGCGCTCCCGCCGAAGCCGCGCACCGCTCCGCCGATCGCCTCGGCCAGCCCGCCGCGCCGCGTCGTCAGCACCGGCCTGGCCGCGGCGAGCCACTCGTTTACGACGTAGGGAGGGCCGCTTGGCTCGTTCCAGAGCGAGGGCACCACGCCCGCGTCGCAGGAGGCGAGGAACTCCCACTTGGCCGCTCCCTCGACCCGGCCGAGGTAGCGCACCCCGGAGGCCTCGACGGCCGGGCGCAGGGGCCCGTCGCCAGCCAGGCGCAGCTCGATCCCGGCGGCGGCCAGCGGCTCGGCGGCCTCGAGGAGCAGGCGCACGCCCTTCACCTCGCTCAGCGCCCCCAAATACCCCAACACCGAGAGGCCCGGGCTGGGGGCGCCCCGCCCGGCCGGCGGGGGGCTGAGCGGCAGACGGATCACGCGCTGCTCGGCGGCGGGGAAGCGCCCCCGGTGGACGCGCAGGAGGTGCTCGGAGCCGGCGACGAGCTGGCTCACCGCGCCCGCCCAGCGCCCGAGGCGGCGTGAGCGCAGGCCGCAGAGCAGGGGGCTGGGCTCGCAGGGGCGGCCGTCTGGGCGGATGAGCGTGGTCCGCGGGCAGAGCAGGTGGTAGTCGTGCAGCGTGTGCACGACCGGGATCGCCGCCCGTCGGGCGAGCTCCCACACGCCGCTGCCGAACCCCGGCAGGTTGCTGGTGTGGACGAGGTCGGGCCGAATCTGTGCGAGAAGCGCGCCGATCCGGCGCGAGGGAGCCGAGGCCAGGTCTCCGAGGTGGTTGCGGATCCGGCGGGCGGGCGAGTCGCGCCAGTCGGCCTCGTGCAGGACGATGGTCTCGACGCCGGCGTCCGCGCGAGGCGGGAAGGCGCTCAGCACCACCGCCTCGTGGCCGCGCTCGCGCAGGCCGTGAGCGAGGTCGCGCACGTAGCGCTCGGCCCCGCCGTAGGCCGGGTCCGCGCCGTGGGAGTTGACGAGCACTACCCGCATCAGGTCCCGAGCGTGCGGAGGAAGAGGCGGCAGACCTCGCGTGCGGTGGTCTCCCAGGAGTAGCCGTTGACCACGGCCTCACCGCGGCGGACTAGCTCGCTGCGGAGCTCCGGCTCCGACGCGACCCGGCGCAGCGCTGCGGCCCATGCGTCGACGTCACCGGGGGGCACGAACAGCGCCCCGTCGCCGGATATCTCCCGCAGCGCCGGGATGTCGCTCGCCACCACCGGACAGCCGCGACCCATCGCCTCGAGGGCGGTGAACCCGAAACCTTCGTAGCGGGAGGGAAGCGCCAGCATCAGCGCACCACGGTAGAGACGGTCCAGGTCGGCGTCCGCGACTCCGAGCCGCAGCTCGATCCGGTCGCGGGCGGGCGAGGCCTCGGCGGCTGAGCGGACCCGGTCCAGATCGGCGCCGCCACCGCCGGCGATGATCAGGCGCCCCTCGATGCCCGAGCGGGCGAAGGCGTCGATCAGGCAGGGGACGTTCTTGTGCGGCGCGAGATTGCCGACGTACAGGACGTAGGGGGCGGAGTCGGCCGCGGGGGGTGGCTCGCCAGAGGGCAGCAGCCCCGGACCCGAATGGATGACGTGGATGCGCTCCGCGGGCGCCCGCAGACGCTCCACCGCCTCGGCGGCGGCGAAGGCGGAGACCGCGACCAGCGCCCGCGCGCGCCGGGCGGCCCAGGGCTGCAGGGCGCGCTTGTGCGCCATCCGCAGCGGCTCGAACCCGCGCGTCGGGGCGGCGTCGTGGATGGTCGCGGTGAAGGGCCGCCGCGGCCGCAACACCGGGCCGGTCAGGTCGAAGAAGTGCAGGAGGTCGGCGCGCGCCGAGCGCGCCGCCAGCTGTTCGGCCACGTTCCTTGCTAGCCCGGCGTTGGCGCTCGCGAACGGCCGCCCGACCAGGGAGACGTCGATGCGCGACGGATCGACGAGCTCCCGCCCGCGGGGGGTGGTGAGCAGCTCGAGCTCCAGTTGCGGGACCTCGTGAGCCACGCGGTCGAGAGCGTGCGTGAGCGCCGCCGCGTAGCGGGGGATGCCGGAGACGCCGCCGGCGATCAGTCCGACCAGACAGACTCGCGGCATCGCTCAGTTCGTGCGGGCGGTCGTCGTCGCGGTAGCGGCCTCGTGTGCGGAGGCGAGGCAGACGCCGGTCAGAAGCAGCGCCAAGAACGCGGTGGGAAAGCCGGTGAACGAGGCCCGGGTGAGCGCGTCTATACAGAGAGCGGTGAGCAGCCCGAGAGCCACCCAGCCCTCGGCCAGACCCGTCCTGGCGGCGCGCCAGGCGAGCGTGAACAGCCAGACCAGGAGCAGGACCAGTATCGCCAGCCCGATCAGGCCCACATCGGCGATCGTCGCCAGGTAACCGGAGTCCACCGCTTGGGACGGTCCCTTGGGACGGGACTGACTGGAGGGCACCACTGTGCGCTCCGCCCGCTCGGCCGCCGTACCCACCTCGCCGACGCCGCGCCCGAACAGCCACTCCGCGGGGTTCGAGCCAAGCGCCGCCTCCCAGGCGGAGATACGTCCGTTGAGGATCACGTTCAGCGACTGGTCGGCCGTGGGGCCGGGCCCGGAGACCTGGTAGGTGCGGACGTGAGACTCGGTGCCGCTCGCTCCGACAAGGACGAAGATGCCCGCGATGCCGATCGCGGCGACGACGAGGATCGAGCTGACGGCGTAGCCCCAGCGCCTCAGCAGGAGACCAGTGAAGGCGACGACGATCAGCACGCTCGTGCGCACGAAGCCGAGGCCGAGGCCGATCCCGATCAGGATCCCGGCGATCCATCGGCGTGCGCCCCGGCGCTGCCAGAAGATCACGCCCGCGAGGCCGAGCGCGAGCAGGGCGGCGTACGCGAACGGGTCGTCCAGCGTGCCGAAGCTCCGCAGTTGCCCGCCGGGCAGGCTACGCACCTGCTCCTCGAACGAGTAGCCCAGCTCGACCAGCGCGTACTTACCGAGCAGCTGCTGGACGATCCCGTAGGCGGCGACGAGGGCGCAGGTCGCGATCAGGGATCCCATGGCGTAGCGGAACGTCCGCTGGGGCTGGGGCAGGGTGAGGCCCACCAGCAGCAGCACCAGCGGCTCGCCGACGAGGCGGAGGCCGTGCAACCAGGTCGAGCCGTGACCGCCGCCGACGTTGATCAGGTAGAGGGCGAGCAACAGCGCCACCAGCGCGGTCGCCGTTCTATCTGGTCGCCGCCGCTCGAACAGCGCGACGATCACGGCGGCGACGCCCGCCGCGAACACGATCATGTCCTTGGCGGCACCGAGTTCGCCGGCGACGAATACCTTGAGCGCCGGGATCAGGGTGAAGATGAGAATCGTCGCGGCGATCGCCAGGTGGGGGTGGGCGATGAAGCCGTAGGTGGTCGCCAGGAGGGCGGCGAGGGCGACCAAGGCACCGACGCTGATCTCGGCACCGAACCGGACCGCCAGGTAGGCGGCGGCGACCGTGAGCGTTCCCGCGGCGAGCGCGAGGAGGAGGTCGGCGGCGCCGGGGCGCAGCCGCAGTGCCCGCAAGCTAGGACCCCCCGTAGTAGGCGTAGCCTCGCTCGTCCTGCGTGTCGGTCACCACGGCGCCCGCGATCTCGACGCCCCAGCCGTGCGACTGCCGCGCCAGGGCGCGCAGGTTGCGTTCGGACACCCGTCCCTGGCGCACCACCAAGAGCACCGAGTCGACGAGGCGGGAGAGCTCCGAGACCTCGACCGTGAGCAGGGCAGGGGGCGTATCGATGATCACGACATCGGCGCGCTCGCGCAGCTCCCGGAGCAGCTCGGCGATGCGTGAACTCGCCGGGAGCTGACGCGCGGGGACCATTCCACCGCAGGGCAGCACGAGCAACGAACCGCCGCTCTCTGGCTCGGTGGCGTCGGGCCGGGCGGGTGTCCTGCCGTTGCGCGAGACGATCGGGCGCGGCCCCTCGAGCGCAACCGACCAAAGCGAGTCGCTGAGGCTCGCCTTGTCGGACATGACCTGGAGCGCCCCGGGCGCCCCGTTGGGGATCGCGAACAGGCCGGCGATCGACGGCTTGCGGAAGTCGAAGTCGGCGAGCAGCACGCGCTTGCCGCGGCGCGCAAGCGCCACCGCGAGGTTGGCCGCGGTCGTCGTCTTGCCCTCCTCGGAAACCGCACTGGTCACCGCGATCACCTTCGGCCCCTCCTGCTCGGCGTCGGGTCGCACGAGCTGCGCTGCCAGCAGCGCGTAGGTGTCCGCGAAGAGCGCCTCGTATCGCCCGTAGGTCACCAGCCTCGTGCGGCGAGGCAGCGCCGGAACCGTGGCGAGGACAGGGGCGGCCAGCATCTCCTCGACGTCCACCTCCGAGCGCACCGTGGTGTCGATCGCCTCCCTGATCGCGACCGCGAGCAGGGCGATCACCAGCCCGATCGAGAACCCCACCACGGAGTCGCGCAGCAGGTTGGGGCTGGTCTTGGTGGCCTCGGTCGCCGGCTCGACCACCTCGGTGTCGCTGGGGGCTCGCGCCGCGATCTCGAAACGCGCCGCCTGCGCTTCCAGCTCGGCGCGGCCCGGGGTGCCCTCCGGAAGCCTCCGTATCCGCTGCTGGAGGCTGTTCAGCGTCTCGGTGATCTGGGCCCGGTTCAGCTGGTTGCGGAAGTCGATGTAGGCGTCGGCGACAGCGTTCGCGATCGCTATGGAGCGATCAGGGTCCGAGGTCTCGACGCTGATGCTGATCAGGTCGCTGGAGGGATCGCCGCTGACCGTGGTCGCCTCCTCCAGCTCGGCCGCGGTGCCGTAGCGGCCGCCGGTCGCTCGCGCCGCCTCCTCGTAGATCTCGGGCGCCCCCGCGATTCCGAGAGCGGTCTGCTGCATGCGCTCGGCATCGACGAAGCCGACCCCGGTGACCGCGTTAGCGAGCGGGGTGCTCGAGATCAGCAGGCGCGTCTCCGCACCCCAGCGTGGGCCCTGGATCGCCTTGAAGACGTTGACGGCGACGACGCCCAGCACGATCAGGCCGACGATCAGCAGCAGCGAGCGGCGTACCGCGGCCTTCAGGGCGTTCAAACCTCGGGGCGTCATCTCGCTGGACTCATCGGTATCGGGACGAGGTCACCGGACCCCGCGCGAGCCGAGTCTAGAGACCGTCCACCTCTCACAGCGGGTCGTGGCGCGCAGCCACGCCGCTGAAACCGTCCTTGCAGGGACCGTCGCGCAGGCCCTTGCGCGCCGGTACATCCGTCCAGCCCCGGGACGTTCCTTCGGCGAACGCGCCGGGCGCGTCGAGGCAGGGGGTGAGACCCGACTCACCCCCACTCGATGCACGCACGACTCACAGCCGCAATACTCGCTCTGGTGGGCGCCGTCGCCCTGACACTACCCGCGGGTGCGAGCGCGCGCAACCAGCTCGGTCCCAACATGTTCGGGATCGCGGCCGGTGGCGATATCCAGAACCTCAGCGCCGCGACGCTCGAACGCGAGCTCGACGTGCTTGACGAGGTGGGCGCGCGCTGGCTGCGCATCGACATCAACTGGGCCCAGATCCAGGCGCAGGGACCCAACAGCTACAACTGGGGCCCGATCGACCGGGTCGTCCGGGAGGCTCAGGAACGTGGCATCGAGGTGCTCGGCGTGATCGTCTGGACCCCCGGCTGGGCGCGACCCTCGGGCGCGCAAGCCTCCTACGGGCCCGATCCGGATCAGTACGCGGCGTTCGCGGCGACGGCTGTGGAGCATTACTCGGCGCTCGGCGTGCACGCGTACGAGGTGTGGAACGAGCCGAACATCCAGGCGTTCTGGACGCCCAAGCCAAACGCCGCCCACTACACGCGCCTGCTCAAGGCCGCGTACACGGCGATCAAGGGCGCCGATCCGAACGCCACCGTGCTTACCGGCGGGACCGCGCCGGCGACCACTGACGGAACCAACGTGGCGCCTGTGGAGTGGTTGCGGCGCATCTACCAGAACGGGGGCGGGCGTTCGTTCGACGCGGTCTCCCACCACCCTTACTCGTGGCCTGCGCAGCCGGGCGCGGCCGAGTCGTGGAGCGCCTGGCACCAGATGAACGGCACCAGCCCGAGCCTGCGTTCGGTGATGCGAGACAACGGGGACGGGGCGAAGAAGATCTGGGCTACCGAGTACGGCGCACCGACGGACGGCCCCTCCGGCAGCCACGTCAGCGAGAGCACCCAGGCGCAGATGATCAAGAAGGCCTACGAGCTCTGGAGCGGGTACGACTGGGGCGGGCCTCTGTTCGCGTACGAGGGTCGCGACTACGGCACCGACCGTTCGACGCGCGAGAACTTCTTCGGTCTGGTTCGTCACGATTTCTCGCCCAAGCCCGCCTATCACGCCTACCGCGAGGCCGCTGAGGCCGCCGGCGGCGGGTCGACCGAGCCCGGCGGCGAAGCGGCTGCGGGCGAGGTCACCGCGACTGAGATCGTGGTCAAGGGCAACGGTCGCGGCAAGGTCAAGGGCCGGATCCGTCTGCGTGGTCAGGGGCGCTCCGCTCGCATGCTGTTCGCCGTCGCTCGCGCCGGCGCACGGAAGGTGCAGCTGCGACTGCAGCGGCGGCTGGGTGGAACGTGGCGAACGGTGTCCCCGGTGCGTCGCGCCCGGGTGAACGGCAAGGGCAAGTTCCATCGCCGCCTCCGCAGCTTCAAGCGCCGCTGGCCGAGACCGGGGCGCTACCGCATCCGCGCCTACTTCCCCGGCTCCGAGCTGGCCAGGCCGGCGACCACGGTCTCGCGTGCCTTCAAGGTGCGGCCCCGCTGAGACCGCCGGCCCACCGTCAATTGCAGAACCGGGTTGCCTCGGTCCGCCCGAAGCGGCCGCAGACGCGCTCCAGCAGCGAGTCATGCACGGCCGCGGGATCGGCCTCGCGGCCGCGGCGCACATCGCGCAAGGTGGCGGCGATCAGGGGGTCGCGCGGGTTGAGCTCACGCGCCCTCTCGAGGTGGGCGAGCGCGCTCTTGCGCTCCCCGGCACGCGCCTCGAGCACACCGAGCTCCAGCAACGCGAACCAGCTGTAGGGGTTGCGCTCGAGCGCAGCCTGGAATGCCGCCCAGGCGCGCTTGTGCTCGCCCAGCTCAACCGCGATGGTGCCGGCGAGCTCGTCGGCCTCCGCGCTGAGGGGATCGAGCGCTCGGGCGCGCTCGAGGCGGTCGAACGCCGCCTGCGGGTCGGCCCGCCAGGACGAACGGGCCGCGCTCACGTCGCCGGCCGCCGCCAACGGGAGCACGTACGAGGCCGCGCCGGCGAGCGCGAGGCAGGCGGAGCCCGCCAGCAGCGCCGGCCACGGTACGAGACGGGCTCGCTCGTCGCCGGAAGGCACGGGATCCGGGCCGCCCTCCGCGGTCGGCGCCCCCTCCGGCGCGTCTTCCTCGCCGAGGCGGGCGGCGATCGCCAGCGCCGCGAAGGCGGGGGCGGTGAGGCCCGCGAAGACCCAGTGCCAGTCGCCCGACGAGTGCACGAACCAGTAGGCGAGCATCGCGAGCGCGGCAACCGCGAGCCCGCGCCGCAGTCGATCGCGCTCAGGAAAGCGTCGCAGCGCCGCGTAGATCGCGCTGAGCATGAAGCCTGCGAAGAGCAGGCCGCCCACCAAGCCGGTCTGGCCGAGCACGCGCAGCGGCAGGCTGTGCGGGTGCTTGGGCTCCTCGTCGCTGCGCCGCTCCTGCAGGTAGTCGACGGCGAAGCTTTCGCTGCCGGCCCCGGTCAACGGGCTCTCGGTGAACTGCCGCCAGCTGACACGCCAGAAGTCGTAGCGGTTGCTTCCGAGATCGCCGCTGAAGCGGCTGGAGCCGAAGTCGTCCTCGCTGTATCCGCTCTTGAAGTCGGTCCAGCGGGCCTCGGCCCACTCGAGCGGATCGCCGGTCGCGTTGGCCGCGATCACTAGACCGATCAGCGCCGCGACCACGGCGACGATCGCGAAACCGCGGTCGGCCGCGGCGCCCAGGCACTGCGGCACGGCCAGGCGCCGATCGGCCAGTGCCAGCAGGCAGCCGCCCACGAGCAGAGCGCCGCAGCCAAGCCACACCGCCCGGGCGGCCTGATCGATCGCGGCGACCGCGTCGCCGCCGTCGCGCAGGGTTGTGTAGATATCGAGCAGGGCCGGGGTCGCCGGGGCGACGGCCAGCGCGACCAGGCCGAGGTAGATCGCGGCCCGCAAGCGCCCCGGCACGAGGATCAGGTAGAGCACACAGGTGACCGCGAAGGCGATCGCCGAGCCGCGGCTCTGGGCGATCAGCGCGAGTTCGACCAGTAGCCCCGAGGCGGCGAGCAAGAGACCTCGCAGCGGCCAGGCGAGCTCGCGGCGGGAGGCGAGGAACACGGCCGGGAAGAACGCGGCCAAGAACAACGCCGCGGTCGCGTTGTGGTAGCCGGTGGGGTCGACGAGCGCGTCACCGATGAAGGAGAGCTCCGGCTCGGCGCTTGCGGAGATGTGGAGCAGGGTGCCGCCCGCGATCGCGGCGACCCCCAGGGCGTAGCCGCCGAGCACGATCGCCGCGCCCGTGCGTCGCCAGGCCGGTAGCGCAAACAGGGCGAAGGCAATGAGGTACGTGAGTGTGCGGTTGGCGGCGAGCCAGGCGTCGCCCTTGACGTCGGCCCAGGCGACCGAGAGGAAGTTCCAGGCGACGAAGCCGACGAGCAGCAGGCAGGCCAGGGCCAGCGGGCGTGACGGCCGCCGCCAGCCGGGGTCGCGGGAATAGGCGAAGGCCGCTACGCAGAGCAGCCCGAGCAGAAAGAGCGACCCGGGATAGAGGCTGGTGGGCGCCGCGCCGCCGCCGTCGACCGCCCAAACCAGGAAAACGGCGCTCGCGAGCCCGCCCACGACGAGCTCGGGTAGGAGCGTCGAGGCGCGGGATTGGACCACGCCGCGCACCCTACAGGCGCGGAATACTGCTTGTGTGGTGCCGCGCGCTTCGCGGCGCCCGGCTCAGCCTCCGCGACGCCCCGTGGCCGGGCGCGTCTGGATCGCCCGTGAAAGCGCCACGCCGGCACCGAGCAGGAGCAGCCCGCCTCCCGCGGCGAGTATCAGATCGAAGCCGGTGAACGGAAGACTGCCGGAGGCGCTCGTGTTGGCTGAGCCGCTCCCGGGGTCCTTTACCTGCGCGATCTTGTTTCCACCCTGCCCACTGTAAGTGTCCACGGACGAACTCTGGGCGAGCGCGGCCGGGGCGAGGGCAAGGGCGAGAACTGCGATGACAGCAATTCCCGCTGCCCCCCATCTAAGTCTCTTCATGGGTAACTCCTCGAGTCCGCGTCCAAGCCGATTAACCGTCCGATGCAATATCGATCGTAGGGAGGCATAGCTTGAATCCCTCTGAGGAATTCCGCAGTGTTGTTGCGGATTTTCCGCAGGTTCCAGTTCGACCGGCCTTATTGGACGGATGTACGAGGCTGTTTCCGGCCTCTGAATCCCACAAAGACGCGGAGCGGCCCCGCGGGCGGTGGCGCCTGGCCTGCAAGCGGCGCGCGACGCGCTAACCCCGAAGCGCCGCGGGTATATCCTCCCGAACCCGACTCCCGCACCTCAGGAGGAGACGCTTGAACATGGCCAAGACCACAAAGGCGCGAGAAGCAGCCGAATCGCTGCGCTCGAACGAGTACATCCGGCGCCTGATCGAGGACGAGGAACTGCGCGAGAGCGTGCGCGAGGCCTTCGAGGCCGGCCGCAAGGCCTACCGGCGCATCCAGAAGCAGAAGCGTCCCGCGCAGGCGCTGCTTGACGACAAGCGGATCCAGCGCGAGCTGCGCGACGCCGCCGAGGCCCTGCGCGACGCCAGCGACCGGCTGCGCGGCCGCTCCCGGCGCAAGCGCTCGTGGGGCGTGAAGCTGCTCGTCGTCGGGCTGCTCGGGGCGATCGCCGCGGTCGTGCTGAGCGACGATCTGCGCAAGGCCCTGCTCGATCGCCTCTTCGGGGCGGAGGAGGAGTTCGAGTACACCTCCGCCACCGGCGCTCCGACCAACGGCGCTCCGGTAGCGAACTGAGCGGCGGGGCCTAGCCCGCGCGGCCGGCCGAGCCCACGGGCTCGGCCGCGTCGGCGAGCTCGCGCTCCAGCTCCTTGCCGCTGTCGAGCGGCGCCGAGATCAAGTAACCCTGCGCGCGGTCGCAGCCGAGCCCGCGCAGGGTCTCGAGTTGGTGCTCGTCGTCGACCCCCTCGGCGATGAGCTCGAGCCCGAGCGCCTTCGCCATCGCGATGATCGCCTCCACGATCGCGATGCCTTGTGCGTTGTCGCCGCGCAGGCGCTCGACGAATGAGCGGTCGATCTTCAGCCCGGCGAGCCGGAAGCGGTCGAGGTAGGCGAGCGCCGAGTACCCGGTGCCGAAGTCGTCGAGGAAGACCCTGATGCCGCTGTCTGCGAGCGCGTCCAGGGTCGCCGCCACCGGCTGGGAGTGCTCCAACAGCGCCCCCTCAGTGATCTCCAGTTCCAGCCGCGTGGGCTCGAGCCCCGTACGCTCGAGCACCTCCATCACGGTGGCGTGCAGGTCGTGGTGGGTGATCTGGCGGGACGCGACGTTGACCGAGACAGCAAGCGGCGAGGGCCAGCGGGCAGCTTGGGCGCAGGCCTCCTCCAGGACCCAGCGGCCGAGCGAGTCGATCGCGCCGCTCTGTTCGGCGATCGGCACGAACTCGGCCGGGGTGAGCAGGCCCCGCTGCGGGTGTCGCCAGCGTACTAGCGCCTCCAGGGCGACGACCCTGTCCGTGGGGAGGCTGACGATCGGCTGGTACTGCAGGGCAAGCTCGCCCCGCTCGCCCGCACCGCGCAGGCTGCGCTGGATCTCCATCTGCTCGGCCGCGGCTCCGGACATGCTCTGCTCGAAGACCTCGAAGGTGTCGCGGCCCCTTTCCTTCGCCCCGTACATCGCCAGGTCCGCCTCGCGAAGCAGGTCCTCGCTGGTGACCGGCTCCTCGGAGGGCGTCGCCAACGCGATGCCGATGCTCGCGGTCAGGAAGTGCTCGACTCCGCCGGCCGCCAGCGGGCGGGCCAGCTCGCCGCGCAGCCGCTGCGCGACCTCGGCCGCCTCCCTGGCGCTGCCCAGCTTGTCGAGCACGATCGCGAACTCGTCCCCGCCGAAGCGGGCGACGACGTCTTCGTTGCGCAGGCAGGTCGAGAGCCGGTCGGCGAGCTTGCGGAGGATCTCGTCCCCGGTCTGGTGGCCGAGCCCGTCGTTGATCAGCTTGAAGTTGTCGATGTCGAGGAAGAGCACCGCCAGCGTGACGCCGCTGCGGGTCGCCTGGCGCAGCTTGTGCTCGAGGACCTCGGTGAAGAGCTCGCGGTTGGGGAGGTTGGTCAGGGGGTCGTGGGCGGCACGGTGGCGCAGCGCCTCCTCGGCGTCGGCTCGCTCGACCGCGCTCGCCACCACGTTGGCCGCCGACTGCACGAAGTGCACGTCCTGGGGCGAGAACCTTCCCGGCTCCCGTGAGTGCAGCTCGAGCACAGCGGCGTGCGTGTCGCCGCACTCGATCCGCACCGCCACGGTGCTGCGTGGCTCCAGGGGCGCCAGCGCCGCCGGCAGCTCGAAGCGGGCCTCCTGGTGCCAGTCGCTGATGGTCAAGGGGCGTTCGCCGCTGGCGACCGCGGCGACGTGGGTGCGCTCGCCGGCGGGGGGCGCGTCCGCGAGATCGAGCTCGGGGGGCCCGCCCACGAGCTCGAAGGGGCCCCGCTCGTCGGGCGCCATCCAGACGCAGGCACCCGCCAGGCCCTCGGCCCCGCCGAGCAGGTGCACGGCCATCTCCATCAGCGCGCGCGGGTCCTCCCCGCGCAGCGCCCGGGCGCCCAGGCCCGCGATGATCGCCTGCTGGTCGGCGAGGCGGCGGTAGTCCTGTTCGATCAGCTTGCGCTCGGTGATGTCGTACATCACCCCGTGCCAGACCGGCGTCCCGTCCCGGTCGCGCTGCAGCTTCGCGTCCTCGAGGATCCAGACCACCTCGCCGGAGCGGGTCAGCAGCCGGTACTCGGCTTGGGGGCCGAGGGACAGGCCCAGGTAGCGCTCGGACTCGAACGACAGGGCGTAGTCGCGGTCCTCGGGATGGATCTGCCGCTCCCACAGCGTCGGATCGGCCATCCACTCCTCGGCGCTGAAGCCGAGGATCGTCTCGATCTGCGGGCTCACGTACCGCCAGCGGCCGTGCACGCCCAGTTCCGCCATGTAGAAGATCGCTGGAACCCGCTCGACCAGATCTCGCAGCGCGGAGTCCCAGTGATGTTCCAAGCGACCGCTCAAAGCTTTCCTTAGGTCGGCGGCTGACGCCGCCTTCTGTAGGGGAAGTAAAGCCCCTTGCAGTTAGATGTGTCGGGCGCTATGCGGTGGCAGCCCGCCGGCTGCGGGTCTTCGCGCCCGCTCGGATGACCGCGCCCGCACCCGGCTGGCGGCGCTTCGACCCGCAGCGTTTACACCCCGCCGGCGCGGCACTCAGGCGGGGACGAGCGGGCGCGCGCGGCGCTCGAAGAGCCGCGCGAAGGTGCGCAGCTTGAGCGGCGAGCCGCTCAGGCGCAGGCGGCGGCTGAGCAGCGCCTTGGTGGGGTTGGCGAGGCCGCGGCTGATCCGCAGCCAGTCGGCCCAGCGGGTCTCGACGGTGACGTCGGCGTCGGGGGCGATCCCCGGCTCGGCGCGGCTGCTGCCGCCCTGCACGACCAGGTGCCACGGCTCGGCATCCAGGAAGCGCCACTGCACCGTGAACTGACTGCCGTTGACTGCGTCGGCGCGGGCCGTGCGCGCGACCACGTCGAAGTAGAGGCGCTGCACCTCCGGGTCGCGCTGCGGCTCGCGCCGGGGGTCGCCGAGCACGCCGGCCTCCAGCAGGCGGATCTGGCGCGCGGCCATCTCCTCGGGCTTGAGCGTGGGATCAACCGGCAGCACCCCCGGCATCTCCTCCAGCGGGTAGCCGGTCGCACGCCACTTGGTCAGGACGGAGCGCAGCCCCCAGGCGAAGATGTCCTCGAGCTCGAAGCCGTAGCAGCGCGTGTACTCACGGTCCATGTTGGGCGGGTTGAAGACCGCGATCGCGTACGGCAGGACCTCGAGCAGAAGCTCACGCACCGCCTCCTTGCACTCCTCCGACTCGCGGAAGAGCTCGGCTAGGACCTTGACCCCGAAGGCGATGTGCCGCTGCTCGTCGCGCGAGACGTGCTGCATGCCCTCGCTGAAGCCGGGCAGGGTCCCCGCCTTCGTGAAGTAGTCCTCGATGAAGTGCTGCCCCGGCTGCGCGAGCGTGCCCTCGACGACCAGGTGGTAGAGCGCGATCCCCTGCGCGAACTTGGGCAGGGAGCGGTCCTTGCGCAGCTCCTCCGCCATCTGGTCGAGCCGGGCGAAGACGTTGCGGTAGCCCCAGTTGTGCTGGGGGCGCGTGTACGCGATCGTGGCTGCGGGCGTCTCCCCGGCGCCGATCACCTCCTTGAAGAAGCGGTGAAAGAAGACGGCGTGCCGGGCCTCGTCGACCTGCTGGGTCGCGAGGAAGTACTTCTGCTCCTCCTTCGGCGCCGCGTCGATGTAGGGGGAGAGGTTGTCGGCGACCGAGTCCTCGCCGTAGAGGAACATCGAGTAGAGCCAGAGCGCGGAACGGCGCTGGATGTCGCTCAGCTCCTCCCAGCCCTTGCGGTCGGCGCTGAAGTCGATCGACGCCGCCTTCCAGTTCTGGTCCTCCCAGCGCTGGTAGAGATCCTCGTAACTGATCGCGTCGGCGGTCCTGATGCCGTCCTGCTGTGCGACGCTCACCTCGCCCTCCTCTGGTCGACTCGAGCCGCAGTGTAACTGACCGACTGGTCAGTTAGGAGCGGTGAGCGCGGCGACGCCCTGCAGGCGCCTCCGGCGGCGGCGGCGGGGGTGGTGGGCCGGAGCGGCCGGTAGCCTGCGCTGGGTGAGCCAGGGGACCAAGGAGCCGCGCAAGCGCCTCTCAGCGGCCGATCGGCGCAGCGCCATCCTCGACGCGGCGCTCGCCGTCTTCTCCGAGCGCGGCTTCAAGCACGGGTCGCTCGACGACGTAGCCGCGCGCGGCGGCATCTCCAAGGCCCTGATCTACGAGCACTTCGACTCCAAGCGCGAGCTGCAGCTCGCGGTGCTGGACACCTACGTGCACCGCCTCCTGGACCGCGTGCTGACGGCGGCGGCGAGCGCGGGCCAGAGGGAGGAGCGGCTGCGGGCGGGGATCGAGGCGTTCCTTGCCTTCGCCGAGGAGAACCCGGCCGCGCTGAGGCTGCTCACGCGCAACGTCGACGACCCGGTGGCGGGGGAGGCGCTCGACCGGCTGCGCGAGAACGCCGCCGCGGCCTGCGCGGAGCTGATGGTGGGGGACGCGCCGCCGCCGCGGGAGGGGGACCTGCCGGCAGAGACGACGGTGGCGATCGTCGCGCACCTGATCGCGGGCGGCGTGCAGTTCCTCGCCGGCTGGTGGCTCGACCACCCGGAGATCCCTCGCGCCAAGCTAGTCGAGGCGTTGATGGACCTCTATTGGATCGGCCTGGAGCGGCTAACCGCGGGCGAGCACTGGCGGTAGGAGTCGCCAGTCGCCAGCTGCCAGTCGCCAGTTCCGTGGGACGAGGGCGCGGCGCGGCCGGGGCGTTGACCGGCAACCGCTGCCGGCCAGCTGGCGAGAGGCGACTGCCGACTGGCGGCTAGCCGAGCTTCGGGCTCTTCCAGGGCTCGTTGAGCTTCTTGAGCAGCAGCTGCGGCAGCTCCTCGGCGGGCACGCGTTCCTGGGCGAGCGTGTCGCGGTCGCGCAGGGTCACCGTGCCGTCCTCCAGCGTCTGCCCGTCCACGGTCACGCCCCAGGGCGTGCCGATCTCGTCCTGCCGCCGGTAGCGCTTGCCGATCGAGCCGCCCTCGTCGTACTCGGCCTGCATCAGCGGGCGCAGGCGCTCGAAGATCTCGCGGGCGCGCTCGGGCATTCCCTCCTTGGAGACCAGGGGCAGGACCGCCACCTTGACCGGGGCCAGGCGCGGGTGCAGGCGCAGCACGGTGCGCTTGCGCCCCTCGATCTCCTCCGTGTCGTAGGCGTCGACGAGGAAGGCGAGCGCCGCCCGGTCCGCGCCGGCGGCGGGCTCGATCACGTAGGGCACGTAGCGGCGGCCGGTCTGCTGGTCGAAGTACTCGAGCTTCTCGCCAGAGAACTGCGAGTGCCGGGTGAGGTCGTAGTCGCCGCGGTTGGCGATGCCCTCGAGCTCCGACCAGCCGATCGGGAAGCGGTACTCGATGTCCGAGGTGGCCGAGGAGTAGTGGGAGAGCTCGTCCGGCCCGTGCTCCCGCAGGCGCAGGAACGAGGGCCGGATGCCCAGGTCGGTGTACCAGCGCATGCGCTCGGCCATCCAGTGCTGGTGCCAGCGCTCGGCGTCCTCGGGCGGGACGAAGAACTCCATCTCCATCTGCTCGAACTCGCGCGTGCGGAAGATGAAGTTGCCCGGCGTGATCTCGTTGCGGAACGACTTGCCCACCTGCGCGATCCCGAACGGGGGCTTGCGGCGCGAGAACTGCAGGACGTTCTTGAAGTTGATGAAGATCCCCTGCGCGGTCTCGGGGCGCAGGTAGACGACCGAGCCGGCGTCCTCGACCGGCCCCATGTGCGTCTTGAACATCAGGTTGAACTGGCGCGGCTCGGTGAGCTCGCCGCCGCACTCGGGGCAGTGGATCTCGCCCTCGGCGTCCTCCGAGCCGAGCAGCTCCGCCCGCACGTGGTCCTCGCGCCAGCGCTTCTTGCACTTGCCGAGGCACTGCACGAGCGGGTCGGTGAAGCCCTCGAGGTGGCCCGACGCCTCCCAGACCCGGGGGTGCTGGAGGATGGCCGAGTCGAGCGCGACGATGTCGTCGCGGTCTTGGAGCATCGCCCGCCACCACTCGTTCTTGACGTTCTGCTTGAGCAGGACGCCGTAATGGCCGAAGTCGTAGGTTGAGGCCAGGCCGCCGTAGATCTCCGAGGCCTGGAAGACGAAGCCGCGGCGCTTGCAGAGCGCCACGATCTCGTCCATCGTCACTTCGGGTTCGACCGCGCTGTCCTCGTACATCGCCCCAGCAGGCTACCGGCCGCGGCGCCGACTGCTGCGAGATGTGGCGCTCGTGGTCGTCGGGTTCCGGGAGGTGGGCGACGCGCGCCGCGGGGTCCCCTGGTCGCCTCCCGGGCGCCGGCGCGCCGCGGTTGAGATAATGCCGCGGCCATGCCGATCTACGAGTACCGCTGCGCCAAGGGCCACACCTTCGAGGTGTTCCAGAGCATGTCGGAGGACCCGCTGGACGCCTGCATCGAGTGCAGCGCGCCAGCCGAGCGCGTGCTGAGCCCGCCGGCGGTGCACTTCAAGGGGTCGGGCTTCTACACCACCGACTACGGCAGCAAGAGCAGCAGGAAGTCCGACGGCGGCGGGGACAAGAGCTCCTCGAGCTCCGGCGACTCCGCCAAGTCCTCGAGCGGCTCGAGCTCCGACGACTGAAGGCCCGCGCGCCTCGCGCGGCGACGGTGTCCGGGCGCGCCGGCGTCGGCCGCGTGCGGCCGGCCGCCCCGCGGCGCTAGCCGGCCGGGCTGCAGAGCGGCTGCTCGTCGGGCTCGGATCCGGTGAGGCGCCGCACCGCGCGCACGCAGTTCTCGACGGGGACGAAGAGGCTGCCCTCCGGCCCCGGGCCGCTCGGGCGCAGCACCTTGGTCTTGCTGCCGCCGCCGATCACCGCCGCGATCGCGAGCTGCGGCAGCGTCAGTGCGCCCATGTCGCTCACGAACGCCTTGGGCGCGTTCCAGCCGATCCAGGGCCCGAAGATGAAGTTGCGCGGGAGCCGCCAGGGGTCGGTGAGCCGGTCCTTGACCCCCTGCAGGATCAGCTGCTGGAAGCGGGTTCGGTCGAGGTCGTCGATCGGGGGCGGGTCCTGGCAGGCCTTCGGCTGGTCGGGGTCCGGGACGCCGTCGCCGTCGGAGTCCACGAAGCCGTTCTGCTGGCGCGTGCGCGCCAACGCCAGCGCCTTCTCGCCGCCCAGCGTGTGCTCGCCGGCCCGCAGGCGCACGTTGTAGGTGCCGCCGGAGATGCTCGAGCAGACCTTGATCGGGAGGTTCACCTTGACCCCACCGATCGCGTCGATGAAGTCGCGGAAGCCGCCGAAGTCGACGATCGCCACGTGGTTGATCTCGATCCCCAGCAGCTGCTCGACCGCCCGTACCTGAAGCTGGGCGCCGCCGAAGGCGTAGGCCGAGTTGATCTTCCCGTTGCCGTGGTCCGGGATCGCCGCCCAGGTGTCGCGCGGGATCGAGAGCCGCTCGAAGGCGCCGCCCCCAGCGCGCAGGATCATGATCGTGTCGGCGCGCGCCGGCTCGCAGCCGCTCGGCGCCGCCTCGCCGCGGGCTGCGGCGTCGACGCATTTCTCGTCCTGGGCCTCGGACGAGGCGAACTCCGAGGAGCGCACGTCGGTGCCGAGGATGAGGATGTTCTGCGGGAAGGCCGCGAGCAGCGGGTTGCCGCCCAGGGTGTCGCCCATGTCGGCCAGCTTCGACTTCTGGATCTGCGCCGAGATCGCGAAGCTGAGCACGCTCACCAGCAGCCAGCCGAGCGCCGCCAGGCCGACCCAGCGCAGCCAGCGCCAGCGCCGACGCGGCTCGTGCCGGAGCGGCTCGCGCCTCCGCGGCTCCCGTGGCTCGCGCGGCTCACGCTCGTCGCGCTTGCGCAGGCGCTCGCGAAGCGCGGCCAGGTCGGGTTTGCCGAGCCGGGGGCCGCGCCGAGAACGGTAGACCTTGTACTCGGGCGGCCCGGTCGGGCCCCCTTCGTCCTCTGGACGCATCGAATAGAAATACTCGCTCATGGCGAACGACCCTTCCCCAGCGAAGCCGACGGCGGTCGGCGTCGACCTCGGCGGGACCAAGCTGGCCGTCGGCGTCGTCGACGCGGAGCGCCGCATCCACCACCGGGAGGTGCGTCGCAGCGCCGGTCTTTCCACCGAGGAGCTGCTCGCGGAGCTGGAGGACGCGCTGCGCGCGGCGCTCGTGGCGCATCCGGAGGCCCGCGCGGTAGGGCTGGGGATCCCCTGCCGGATCGACCGTGAGCGGGGGGTCGCGATCGGGGCGGTCAACCTTCCGCTCGAGGACGTGCCGATCCGCGACCGGCTGTCCGAGCGGCTCGGCCTGCCCGTGGCGCTCGACAACGACGGCAACGCGGCGGCGTTGGCAGAGCAGCGCTTCGGCGCGGCCCGGGGGGCCGACAACGTGGTGCTGCTCACTATCGGCACCGGGATCGGCGGCGGCCTGGTGCTCGGGGGCGAGGTCTACCGGGGGTCGATCGGCGCGGGGGCCGAACTCGGGCACGTGGTGATCGACATGGACGGGCCCCGCTGCCAGGGCAGCTGCCCCAACTACGGCTGCGTGGAGGCGCTCGCCTCCGGGACGGCGATGGGCCGCGAGGGCCGCGCGGCCGCCGAGAGGCACCCCGACTCAGCGCTCGGCAGGCGGCTGGCGGCGGGGGAGGAGGTCGACGGCGCCGCCGTGACCGCGGCGGCCAGGGAGGGCGACGACGTGGCGCGCGACGTGCTCGCCCTGATCGGGCGCCGGCTCGGCGTCGCGCTCGCCAGCCTCGCCAACATCTTCGAGCCGGACGTGATCGTGGTCGGGGGAGGGGCGATGGCGGCCGGCGAGCTCTTGCTCGAGCCCGCCCGCGAGGAGCTGCGCCGGCGGGCGCTGCGGCCGATGGACCGAACCCCGGTCGTCGCGGCCGAGCTGGGGCCGGACGCGGGCATGATCGGCGCGGCGACGATGGCCCTCGAGGAGGCGGGCGCGGGCTGATGGCGGGCCGGCTCGTCGTCTGTCCCACGCCGATCGGCAACCTGGATGATCTGAGCCCGCGGGCCCGCCGTGCGCTCACCGAGGCCGACCTGGTCGCCTGCGAGGACACGCGCCACACCGGGCGGCTATACGACCGCCTGGGCCTGCCGCGCCCCCGGCTTGTCTCCTACCACGAGGGCAACGAGGCCGAGCGCGCCCTGCAACTCGCCCAGGCGATCGAGCGCGGCGCGCGCGTGACCCTGGTCAGCGACGCGGGCACGCCGGTCATCTCCGACCCCGGCTACAGGCTGATCCGCACCTGCATCGATCGCGGGCTCGACGTCGAGGTGCTGCCCGGGCCGAGCGCCGTGATCACCGCGCTCGTCGCCTCCGGGCTGCCCGCCGACCGCTGGCGTTTCGAGGGTTTTCTGCCGCGCCGCCAGGGTGAGCTCGAGCGCGTGCTCTCCTACAGCGAGACCGTCGTCGCGTTCGAGTCCCCGCGGCGGCTGCCCGACTCGCTGGCGGCGCTGGCGGCGCTCGCGCCCGACCGGCCCGCCGCCGTCTGCCGCGAGCTCACCAAGCTTCACGAGGAGGTCGTGCGAGGCACGCTGGGCGAGCTCGCGCGCCGCTTCCGCGGCGACGTCAAGGGCGAGATCGTGGTCGTGATCGCGCCGAGCGACGCCGCCCGCGGCGGCGACGCCGACCTGGGCTTCGCCGTCGACGCGCTGCGCCGGCTGGTGCAGTCGGGCGCCCGCCCGCGCGCGGCAGCAAGCGTGGTCGCGGCCCTGACCGGCACCCGCCCGAACGACCTCTACCGAGCGCTCACCGGCCGCGATCCGCGCGAGTAGCCAGCGCCGCGGTATCCGCGCGGATCCGCGCGGGTTGCGGGTTCGGCACCGGTTACGATCCCTGCGAGGAGATCGGATGGGAGTGCGGGGCGGAGTCGACGCCCGGCCGGAGACGAAGGGATGCCTGCTTACGTCGTGCGGGGCGTTTGGCTTGGAGTCGTCTGAAGGGACCTCGTGGCTCTTCGAGTGAGGTGGGTGTGAAGCCGCAGCGGTCCGCGAGGGTGCTCGCGCGCGTGCTGGCCGCGCTCGCCCTGGCGGCCGGGGCGGCGCTGGCGGGCCTCGCGCTCTTCGGCGGGGAGGACTCCTACCGCTACCGGCTCGCCTTCGAGACGGCGGGGCAGCTGGTGGAGGGCAACCAGGTGATGGTCGCCGGCCGGCCGATCGGGCGCATCGAGGAGATCTCCCTGGCGCCCGACGGGCAGGCCGAGGTGGAGATCACGGTCGACCGGCCGCTGCGCCGCGGCACGACCGCGCAGATTCGCCTCAGCTCGCTCTCGGGTGTCGCGAACCGCTACATCGCGCTGCACCTGGGCCCCGACAACGCGCCCGAGCTGCCGCGGGACGAGACGCTCTCGCTCGACGCGACCACCGCGCCGGTCGACCTCGACCAGTTCCTGAACACCTTCGACCGGCGCACGCGCGCGGCGCTGCAGGACGTGATCGGGGGCCTGGCGACGGTCTACGCGGGCCGGGAGA
>Ga0310822_100171_pt1 | contig 56409 bp, 91 predicted proteins | sample P4_ome_2_FD_201313 | JGI IMG/M metagenome (GOLD analysis project Ga0310822, IMG submission 201313) | Sorghum-adapted microbial communities from Joint BioEnergy Institute, Emeryville, California, United States - P4_Day56_Rep2 | ecosystem: Engineered > Bioreactor > SSF (Solid state fermentation) >... | reverse complement strand
TGACATGATCGAACATATTCGTCGCATCCAGTTCTACACGCGAAAAGCGGCAACGTATGCAACCGACCGGCGGCCGCAACACATGCGGAACCGGTATCGATTCGAACGGCTGATGCGGTACAAAGCGGAGCTCAATCGCAGGATCAAAGCATCCGGTTATCGTTGGAAACCGGATATACCGCTCAATGAGGAGGGGGAGCAAGTTGGACAGACAAACACTGGCGCGTGAAGCTGAGGCGGCAGCTCGGAGGGCGCGGCACAATCTCGAATGGATCCGGAAGCATCCGGATCGGATCGACCCTGCGAAACGCGCGGACATGGAAGCGTACCTGCGGAAACTGATCCGTTTCGCGCGCGAAGAAAAGCGAAACGCCCGGCGGGCGGGCCGGACGTCTCGGATGATACGTTTTGGAAATTTCCTTGCTTTCATTATACCACGTTTCCCGCGTGAAAGGGAGCGGCAAGCATGAAATTTCGCTGGCTTTCGAAACGGTCCGAACAGGCAGCCGTCACGATGGCTTACGCCCGGGTGATGTGCCGCGGAATGGCGGTCGAGGATGCGATCCGGGAGACGCTGGCGAACGGGTTGCATTGCCGGCATCCGGAAGAGATCGCACCTGGAACGTTCGCCCGCCTCTGCCGGGCGGTTGAAGAACTGCGGAAGAAGAAAGGAGCGTGAGGGCATGGCGGAGATCGAGGTTGATTTTTCCCGCTTAAGCATTTCCGTCCGTATCTTGCCGGAATCGCGATGGGACCCGCCGGAACTGGTGATTTCGGACGGGAATGACGAGGTTAGGATGAAACTCACAGATGAAGACTTGAAAGAAATCAACGAGAAGATTAGGAGACATTTGATGAGAAAGATCCAGACAAGCGCATAGGGGCCGTCGGCCCCGTCGTAGAGCGTTCGAACGGTGTTCGCCCCCTTCACCGGATCGAGCGCTCCACGATGCGGCTGATCGCATCAATCCAGACGAAAGGCAGGTGAAAAGGATGGGTATGTATCGCAAAAAGCCGGTTGTAATTGAAGCGTTTCGCTGGACCGGTGGGCCTGATCAAACAGAAGATCCGGAATGGATTGTTGAGGCGATCAGGGACTGCAAAATCACCTTTGACGCGGGATTGATGTTCATCGAGACGCTGGAAGGCGTTCACCGCGCCGTGCCGGGGGATTACATTATTCGGGGGATTGCTGGCGAAATCTACCCCTGCAAGCCCGACATCTTTGAACAGACGTACGAACCTGTAAACGAAGAATGACCCGCGGGCAGGCGGGCCATCTGCAAAACGTTCAATTACCGCCATTTTACCACGGACGGGGAATGGCAACAAGGAGGGGTTCGATGAAGCAGATCGTTCTGGAACGGTTGGTGTTGCGCAATTTCAAGGGCATCCGGGAGTTCACGCTGGATGCCCGCGGCGCAAACGTGAACGTCTACGGAGACAATGCTGCGGGCAAGACCACGTTGTTCGACGCCTGGAACTGGCTTCTCTTCGACAAGGACAGCGAGAACAAGAGCACGGGCAACTTCGAAATCAAGACGCTGCGGCCGGACGGATCGCCGATCCACAATCTCGAACACGAGGTCGAGGGCGTGCTGCTGATCGAAGGACGCCGGACGACGCTCCGCAAGGTGTACCGCGAAGTCTGGACGAAGAAGCGCGGCAGCGCGAAATCCGAATTCAGCAGGCACACGACGGACTATTTCGTCGACGGTGTGCCGGTCAAGAAAGGCGAGTATGAGGCGGCCGTCGCTTCTATCGTCGACGAAGACATCTTCCGCCTGCTGACCGACCCGCGCTATTTCAACGAGGTGCTGAAGTGGAACGACCGGCGGAAGATCCTGCTGGAGGTCTGCGGCGATATGACGGACGACGAAGTGATCGCATCGTCGCCGGCACTCGCAGAACTGCCGGCGATTCTGGGCGGCCGAACGATCGAACAGCATCGCAAAGTGGTGCTGGCTCGTCGCAAGGAGATCAACGACGAGCTGGAGCGGATCCCGGACCGGATTGATGAAGCGAACCGCGCGAAGCCGGACGTCAGCGGCTACAGCGAGGACGAGCTTCGGGCGAAGATCGACACGCTGAAGATCAGGATCGAGGAGAAGCAGGACGAGCTCCGGCGCATCCAGAACGGCGGCGAAATCGCTGAGAAGGAAAAGCGTCTCCGCGAGCTTGAGGGAGAGCTTCTAGCCATCAAGAATGAGTTGCTAGCCGGCACGATGGACAAGCTGGCCGCAAAGCGTCAGGAACTCGCCGAACTTCGCCGGCGCGCCGAAGAAGCGGACTACGGCATCCAGAAGAGCAGGCAATACATCGAGAAAGCTGAACGTGAGATTGCCGCGCTCAACACGGAAGCAGAACGGCTCCGCGAAGAATGGCGCCGCGTGAACGCCGAGCAGTTCGACGAATCGACTTGCGGCGACGCCAACTGCCCGACGTGCGGCCAAGCGCTGCCGGAGGAACAGGTAGCAGCGGCGCGTCAGAAGGCTGAGGCTGACTTCAATCGCAAGAAAGCAGAGCGGTTGGAGCAGATCAACCAGCGCGGGAAGGCTGTGGTCGCTGAAGCTGAACGGTACAGGGAAGCGAAGGCTGAACATGAGCGGACGCTCTTCGAACTGCAGGAAGTCCGCGGGACGCGCTGGGAGGCTGTGGAAGCCGCAGAGAAGGAACTGGCGGAACTGCAGGCCGGCATGACGAACGTTTCGGATGATCCGCGGTACATCGCGAAGCATCAGGAACTGGAGACCGTGAAGGCAGATATCGCTGCGCTGCGGTCGTCCAATCTCGGCGCTCTGGACGCCGTGCGTCTCGAGACCGCCAAGTTGCGGAACGAACTGGAGATGTTCGAACAGCGGTTCGCGCGGTTCGCCATCGTCCGGCAACAGGAAGCCCGGATCGCCGAGTTGGAAGTGCAGGAAAAGGCGCTGGCCGAGGAGTTCGAACGGCTTGAGCACGAACTGCATTTGCTCGATCTGTTCACGCGGGCGAAGGTCGATCTGCTGGAAAACCGGATCAATTCGCGGTTCCTGATGGCTCGGTTCAAACTCTTCAACCAACTTTTGCACGGCGGACTCGAGGAGACGTGCGAAGTCATGGTCGACGGCGTGCCCTACGGCAGCCTGAACAACGCCGCTCGACACAATGTCGGCCTCGACATCATCGCGACGCTGTCCGAGCATTTCGGAGTCTGCGCTCCGATATTCCTCGACAATGCGGAGTCGGTCACCCGTCCGCTGCCGACACCGGGACAGCAAATCCGACTGATCGTCAGCGCCGGAGACAAGACGCTCAGGGTGGAGACGGAACAATCCCAAATCAAGGAGGTAGTCTGATCCATGGCATACGCAACGGGACTTGTCAAGATTACGGACACGTTCGCGCCGATGATTGAGCGCCAGCTTACGGCGAACGGTGTCCATATGGATCAATACGCGAAACAATGCGTCATCAACGCGATCAGCGCGATCAACGCTGTTCTGGACGGGAAGGGGATCGACTGGAACGATCCCCAACTGGACCGGAACAACGTGACGCAAATCCTGCTGAACGTTGCCGCTCTCAAGCTGAACGCTGCGGCGAGCCCGCGGGAAGTGTACTTCCAGCTGCGCAACGTCAAAATCGGCGACAGCTGGAAGAAACAAATCGAGATGGGCATTGAGGGTGACGGGAACGACGCCATCCTCGCTCGTTTCGGACGAAACGTGAAGCAGGTTCGCCCCTTCTGGCTCGTGCGCGAGCACGATCACTTCGAATATCCCTCTTACAACGGACTGGAGATGACACCGCCGAAGTGGACGCCGACCGGGAAAGGCGAGGTCGTCCGCGTCGTGTACCCGATCATCTTCCAAGACGACAGCATTCAGTTTTTCATCGCTGAGCGTGACGATGTGGTCAAAAACCTCATCGCTCACATCAACAACAATCTCATGAACGAAATGTTCGGCATTTGCGCCGACCGGTTCAGGGCAACCCCGGAGCAGAAGAAACAGATCGCCGAAAAGAAGAAGGCGATCCTTGATAAGGCAAAATCGCTCGGTCTGAACGCGCTGGACGATCCGGAACTGCAACAGTGGATCAGTCCGGCATGGACGGAGTACCAGAGCCGCGAGGCGATGCTGATCCGTAAAATGCGGAACAACATCGTGAAGAAGATCCCGAAGGACTTCGGCAGCGCGTTTGTCGAGATGATCCACGCGGAGGCCACGGATCCGGACTATGCGGAAGTGCGTCGTGAGCTGCAGGAACACGCCAACAGCGAGCCGATCGACGTCGACTACTCGATCAAACCCGGTCCGGAGGAGCAGCCGGCGCCGCAGTCCGAACCGGAAGCTGCACCAGAACCTCAACAACAATCGTCACAATCACCTGAATCTGCAGTTACGCAACAACCGGTCAGCACGAGCTTCGACACCGGCCAGAGCGCATTTGACTTCGGCGAACCTGTGGCGGCCGGCGATGGACCGGGATTCTGATGATTCGGTTTCGTTCTATCGCCAGCTCGTCCGCCGGCAACTGCTACCACGTCACGGACGGCCGTACAGAGCTGCTCATCGAGGCCGGCATACGGTTTGCCGACATCCGCAAGGCGCTGGATTTCCGCGTCTCGCGCCTTGCGGGCGTCCTGATCAGCCACGAGCACATGGACCACTCCCGGGCAGCCGCAGACCTCGCAAAAGCCGGCGTCAACGTCTACGTCAGCGCCGGCACAGCCGCCGCCCGAGGCTTAAGTGGCCACCGGATCAAGGTAATCGAGCCGAAGCGTCAGTTCGAAGTCGGGACGTGGATGATCATGCCGTTCGACGTGGAGCATGACGCGGAGCAGCCGTTGGGCTTCCTGCTCGCGAACCAGACGGGCGAGAAGATGGTGTTTATCACGGATTCGTATTACTGCCGCTACACGTTCAGCGGCCTGACGCATATCGCGGTCGAGTGCAACTATTCGCTCCGGTTGCTGGATGAAAACATCGCTGCCGGCCGTGTTCATCCGGCGATGCGGCCGCGGCTGCTCAGGTCGCACTTCAGCCTCGAAAACGTGCTGGATTTCTTACGAGCGAACGACCTGTCGAAGGTGCAGGAGATCCACCTGCTTCACCTGAGTGACAACAACAGCGATGAGGTGTTTTTCCGGCGCCGGGTGCAAGAAGTAACCGGGAAACCGGTATATGTTGCAGGGAGGTAAGGACCGAATGGGCTGGTTCTTTGGCAGATGGATCGGCATGTCGCGAACCGTCCACGAAAGTTTCATACCGTCATATAGCCAATATGTCCGGGCGATTCTCGCTCGCCCGCGACGGAGCAGGGGAGGAAAGCGGAAATGATGGGCAAACGACCGACGCTGCGGCAGAAGAAGACGATCGCCGGCATGGGGCTCAACCCTGAAAACTGGCTCGTCGCGAAGGCTCCTCCGGGGGCACTGCATTTGGTACATCGTTTCACGGGAACGAGGAAGGTCATTCCGGCCTGAAGGCGAGTGATTCGATGCTCAAGGACTGGAATTATTGGAAAAACAGAATCACCGGTATTCGCGATTGGTTGTGGAGCGAAACACTGAAGATGGTTGAGCACGAGTTAACGCCAATTGAACGGATCGCATTCTTAGCCATCTATGATCTGCAACTTCAGTACGGGATGAACAATTTCAGCTTCAGTTGTCAGGAGCAAATTGGTAAGTACCGGGTGGATTTTCTGATTCGGTACCAACCTCTGGACAATCCGGCGATTGACCGAAAGATCATCATCGAGTGCGACGGGCACGACTACCACGAGCGGACGAAAGAGCAGGCTGCGCACGACAAACAGCGAGACAGGTTCTTTACGAAACGCGGTTATATCGTCCTGAGGTATACGGGATCCGAACTTTGCAGGGATCCATACAAGATCATGCAAGACGTGGACGCAATTTTGATTCCCGAGAATTTCAGGGAGTCGTTCGGGATCGGAAACGATGATTAGGGGAGGTTCGACGGATGGCGAATCCGCAGGCAGAAAACGGATACATAAGGCTCGCCAATGAGTTGTGGGACGAAGTCATCCGTCGCGACTTCACCAAACGCCAAAAGGACATTTTGTTCTTCATCTGGCGACTCTCATACGGGTGTCAGAAGCGCACCGCATACGTCCCGAAGATGAAGGATTTCGAACTGTGCGGCGTGCCAGCGACAAAGATACGGCCGGAACTGGAGTACCTAGAAAAGTGTCGCGTCATGTTTTGGGATCGAGACGACCACATATTCGAGATCAACAAGAACTATGAGGAATGGTTCGTCAGTCTCGTGAAGACCTGGGACGAGGTAAAATTCAACGACCTGATCGCGCTGAACCTCGCCCGAAAATCACCACCGGCCAAAGGTCGAGACATCCCGAAAGAGGAAGAAAAACATCCCGAAATGGGAAGTTGTGATTCCCAAAAAGGGAATGAAGAACTTCCCAAAAAGGGAAGTTCAACGGCCCGAGATCCCTTACGGGATGCGGGATCTGAGCCGCCGAAAGACATTATTAAAGACATAAATACTACTACTACTAATACTACTGACCCGATCGGACAGGCGAGCGATATCTTTCTCGAAGGAATCGACACCATGCCTAAACGGGATAAAGACGATCCGTTCATCCAGATACTTGATGCTTATTGCGAACTCCACAAGAAGATGGACATCCATATCAGGGAAAAAGAACGGATGTCGATTCGGTGGCTCTTATCCTGCGGTGTTCCTGCCAATTTCGTGATCGACACGATGCGAAAAATTTACGAGGCAAAAAAGCGGCGAGAAGAAGAGGACGGGCTGACATTCAGACCACCTACTTCGTTCACGTACTACAAAGACGCCATTTTAGAAGCGTGGATGGCAGAGAGAGTCATAACCGAAGGGGTGCCAGTCCCCGAGGGGGTGCCAGTCCCTCCGGTCGCCCTTGGCTCGCTGCCACGAAAATCACGTCATCAGGCGCAGATCGACGAACTGACGAGACTGATCGAGGAGGAGAGGACTCGTGAAGCTAGCGGAAGTCGCTGAACTGTTTGTTGCGATCAAGCGGGCATATCCGAGTTTCGACGGAAGCAGCGATAACGTGCGCTTCTGGCACAAATACCTCGTAGATACGCCATACGAACAAGCGAAGGCGAATCTGGACCGGCATATCACGAGCGAGCGATTCCCGCCGACGATCGCCGACCTGCGGCGCCCGCTCGACCACAAAGAGCCGGAGACGGTCTACCACGAGCAACTTAGGCGCGAGAGCGAAGAGCATTTCCGGCGGCTCGATGAGTTCGCCCGGACAGCCGTCCCAGCGCCGCCGGAAGTGAAAGAGAGGATGAGGCAGCTTGCGGCTCGCAGAGCTTATGGCGGCTGAACTGCCACACAACATCGAGGCCGAGCAGGCGGTGCTCGGATCGATCCTGATCGAGAACGAAGTGTTCGACATGGCCGAAAACATCCTGCGCGGCGGCGAGTTTTACAGCGAGGTCAACGCACGGATTTACCGCACCATGCAGGAGATGCGCGAGACCGGCGAGCCGATCGACCTTCTGACGCTGACAGCCCGTCTCATGGATAGCGGAGAGCTCGAAACGGTCGGCGGCGTGGAATACCTGTCCCGGCTCCTGAGCATCGTTCCCACGGCGTCAAACTGCGAGTATTACGCGGGCATTGTCCGCGAGAAATACGTGCGGCGCTGCGAAATCCTGATGCTCCGCGAAATGCTCGAAAAGGCCATGCAGGGAGACGGCGAGGCTGGCCAAATCTCGGCGGCTGTCCAGGACAAAGCGACGGCCATCCTCGAGCAGAGCACGGCGGCTGAAAAGACGTTCCGGCCGATCGGCGAGGTGGCGGTCAGCCGCTACGAAGAGATCGAGCGGCGGGCGGAAGCTCCGGTGGGAAACGGCGTGACCGGGCTTCCGACGGGATACCCGGATCTCGACCGGATGACGACCGGTTTCCAGCCCAGCGACATGATCATCGTGGCCGCCCGGCCGTCGGTCGGGAAAACGGCATTTGCCCTCAACATCGCGACGAACGTCGGAGTATTGGCGCGGGAAACGGTCGGAATCTTCAGCCTCGAGATGTCCGCGGCGCAACTCGTCGACCGGTTGATAGCGGCGGAATCCGGCGTAGATGCCGGAAAACTCCGGACCGGACGATTGGATCCGGAGGATTGGGCGAAGGTGGTGGAGGCCATCAGTCGGCTGTCCGAGGCACCGATCTACATCGACGACACTCCGGCGATCACGGTGCAGGACATCCGGATCAAGGCTCGCCGTCTGCAGCGCGAACGCGGACTCGGGCTCCTGATCGTCGACTACCTGCAGCTTGTCCAGACACGGCGCCGCGGCGAGAATCGGCAGCAGGAGGTGTCGGAGATCTCACGGACGCTGAAGCAGATCGCGCGCGAGCTGAACGTGCCGGTCATCGCGCTGTCACAGCTCAGCCGGGCGGTCGAGCAGCGGCAGGACAAGCGGCCGATGCTCTCCGACCTGCGCGAATCGGGCTCGATCGAGCAGGACGCGGACATCGTCGCCTTCCTGTACAGGGACGACTACTACGACAAGGAAACGGAGCGCAAGAACATCGTCGAGGTCATCGTGGCCAAGCAGCGGAACGGCCCGGTAGGAACGGTGGAGCTCGTGTTCCTGAAGAACTTCAACAAGTTCGTCAGTCTCGACCGCGGGCATGAGCAGCCGGCGCGCCGGGAACCGGACCCGAGGAGGCAGTGGGCATGAGCGGCCGGCAGGAACGTGAATTCGACGCCATATGGGAGAGCCTCGAACCAGAGCTTCGGCAGGACATCGAACGGCTCGATCACAGACTTCGGACGATTTGGTATGAGGCACGAATATGCGGAGTCCCGGCTTCTATGGTCGAACGCAAAATGCGTGAGCGATTCTGGTCGCTCGTGAAGGAGTTGACGACGGATGGAGCGGATGACGGTCGAGGAATACCGGGCTCTGACGGCCGGAAAGAAACCGTCGAAGTACCGGAACAAAAAAACGAAGGTCGACGGCATCACGTTCGACTCACAGGCTGAGGCGAACCGGTACAGCGAGCTGAAAGCCCTTCAGCAAGCCGGCGCGATCCAGTGGTTTATCCGGCAGCCTCGGTTCCTGCTGCAGGAGGGTTTTCAGAAGGGGGACATCACCTTCGGGAAGATCGAGTACGTGGCCGACTTCCTGATCTGCTGGGCCGACGGGTCGATCACTGTCGAGGATGTGAAGGGCATGCGGACCCGGGAATTCAGCATGAAGCGGAACATGTTCGAGAAGCGATACCCGACGTTGCGACTTGTGGAGGTGGAAGCATGAGCCCGGCGGAGATTGTTCACTACAAAGAGCGTTGCTGGTTCTGCCATAAACGAAAAGCCACGCTACTCTGCGATTTCGTCGTAGGGTGGGTTTGGACGACGATCGACTTCCGGAAAACACCACAGACCTGCGATCGGCGAATTTGCGAGCAGTGTGCGATACATCTCGGCGGTGACACGCATTTCTGCCCTATCCATACGATGGAAGCAAAGCAAAGGCTGGGGATGGGTAAGAGAAAATGATCGCTCCGGACTGGTTCGAAACGGTCGGGCGAGCGCATATGCGGCGATTTTGCCTGCTGGTGTCCTTCGCGGCGCGGGAAAGCCAAGAACGGGGATGGAAAGTCTCGGGTGATAGGCTGCTGAGCGCCTATCATACCATCTTTCGCGGCGAGAGCTACGACAGCAAGGCGAAATCCCAGGCGCAAGTTGAGAGGCACAAACGCAGGAAAGCGGCACTATCAATAATGGAGGTGGAAGCGTGAAGATCCGGGCGGACATGATCAAGCGAGCGTTGAGCAAGCGGCATCGTGAAGATTTCTTTCTCACCGAGGTCAAGACCGGTCCAACCGGCTACGAGCATCATCGCATCGACGCGCTCGCCATCAAAAAATCCTGGGCGAATCCGTGCATAACGGCCTATGAAGTGAAGGTCGATCGGAGTGACTTCGCGCGTGACGACAAATGGCCGGCGTACCTGCAAAACTGCCATCAATTCGCGTTCGTCTGCCCGAAGGGACTGATCCAACCGGAGGAACTGCCCGAAGAGGTCGGGCTGATCTACTACAATTCCGAGACGGAGGCACTCGTCACGAAGCGCAAGCCGGCATATCGGAATGTAACCGTTCCTTCGAACCTGCTCATGTACATCATCATGACCAGGCTCGAAAATGACAGGCATCCGTTTTTCTCTTCCCAGCGCGAATATATCGAAGCATACCTGCAGGACAAGGACGAGCGAAAGGAAATAGGGGAAAGCTTCGGCATCAAGGTGACGGAAGAAATCGGGAAATTGCGCCGGGAACTTGAGAGACTGAGCGACAGAAAAGAAAAGCTTCAGCGCTTAAAAGAAGTGAGCGACATTCTGCGTGAGTACGGAATCTGGATAGACGGCTGGGGAACGTCCTGGAAAGAAGAACTTCGAAAGGCGCTTGCGAACGGTCTTGATCCAAGGCTTGAGAGTGAATTGCAATACCTACTCAAACGGGCTGACGTGATCAAAAAGATGCTGGACGAAAGGAATGCGGAACAATGTACGACCGCGTGAACACAGCAGCAATCCTTTTCGGCGGCATCGGCGGGTTCTCGGCGGGGTGACGGGAATGCAACTTACACTTTTTGACGATATTTTTGACTCACCAGGTACAGAAGACCAAATGATCGAGAAAGCCCTTCTTCGCGGCAGCTGTTTTTCCGGGGGAAAGGCTCGAATTTGGCAATTCGCACAGTCTCATCCGCCGATCGGTGAACTTGCGAACCTCCTGAGAAACGAATACGGCATCGGAGGATGGGGCAGACCGACGCGCACCGATGGAGAATTGCACGGCGGTCATTACGACAGCAAGGGAATGACTCTTCGATGGACGCAAGACGGTAAAGAAGTCGAGAAGTGGTTCGCGTGGACTAAAGTGGCGCAAGTGTTGATACGCATGGTTGAGCAAGGCGTGTATGCCCATGAATAAGAACAGCCAGCGGTGGTGCATTGAGATGGCAAGCCAAGCTAAGCAACAGTTCTATGAGATCGCAGTCGACGAAAGCCAACCGCTTGAGGAACGATACGCAGCCGCCCGGGAGTTGCAGCGCCGCACGCTCAGCACACGCAAATCCTATGAGTTGGTGCTGTTGTGGCCGCATTACACGCCTTCCGAGATTGCGGCGATGCTGAATGTTACCGTTCCGACTGTGATCGGGGTGGCAAGCCAATACGGACTTTGGCAGAGGAGACGGTCATCGTGAGTGGTCAGTACGACGAATTCCAACCCTACTTCCGCGCCTATCTTCTCCATACCGGCGCTGATCCGTGGGATGCGACAGGATACATCCTCTGGATCAGCAGCAAATGGCGGGAATGGCGAGAGTTGAACGGGCTGGACAGATGGGCGAAGGTAACGGAGGAACAGCGAAAACAGTTCGAACAGTGGCTGTTTGAGGCGGTGCAGGAAGGGCAATTGGAGATGCAATTTTGAGGGGAGGGGTGACATGACCGCACCTCGCATAGCGGCCGGCAACTGACGCTGTTTTGAGAAAGGAGAAAACCAATGGGCGACTACATGAGAGAGATCAAATATTGGCATCGGACGTGGGCGAAAAATACGCCACGCTGCCCCGGATATGGGGAGATGGAAGGGAAGTGCGACGGAATCCTTATGGATGGATGGGAATATTGCTTTGACTGTGCTGTCCGAAAGCTGGAAGACGAACGGACCGGGAATGACATTGAGGGGAGGGAAAAGGGATGAACGGATTCCAGATTACATGTTTGCGGTGCGGAACGTCGATGAAAGTTGAGCCCGGATTTCGCGATGTTCCGAACGAACCGATCAGATTCGGTACTGATCTTCGCGATTTCGTGCAATGCAAATGCGGAAATGAAATCCATAGCAGCTACGAATATGCGCTTGAAAGAGAAGTCTATACCTGGGTTGATGCTTCGATGAACACCACCGACGAATCCACCGTCTACGGCAACAACTGCCGGGATGGGCGGTGTGAGATGTGAAGACGCATCGCCTCTACCGCCACAGCAACCGCGTGAGCAGCGAAACCGGGGTCGCCATCAGCGCGATGATCGGCGATCCCGGGCCGACGCGGTACCAAGTGGCGAAGGAAGAGATTACGGCGATCCTGCGGCGGCTGTCGCCGGTTGAGCGCCGGACGATGATTGCGGAGATTGTGAGAGAGGAGTTGAGCGAGGCATGACCTTCGGTCAATGGATATGGCGAGCGCAAGGATGGGTCATACGGAAGATGCGCTGGTTGAAGCGTGAGATCGAACGGATGGAACGGGAGGAGATGGGACGATGAAGTGCGAAGTGTGTGACGGTCGCGGAGGATGGTATGACGGTATCGGACCAAATGCGGAGCCGATATCTTGTGAGATTTGCGGCGGTCTGGGTGAGATCACAACCTACCTCTGCAAACAATGCGGCCGCCCGGGTGAGCTGCGAGGCAACGAGACGTATTGCGACGCCTGCGGCCCGGGCGCGGAGCTAGTGGCTAAAGTACCCAAAGAAATTGTGAAAGGAGTATGAACCATGAACAAATGCATAAAATGCGGGGCAATCGGAGCGGAGCGCGTCAAGCGCGTGCCGCTCCCCGACGGCGATACTTTTACCCTGCTGAGCGCTCGTCACCTGTGCAAAGGATGCACGCAGGAGTTAGCTGAAGCGGCACAACGAGCGCTGAACCATGCGTCAATATCGCGGAAAGCGTAAGGAGGAGATGGGACGATGAACAAGGCGAAGTTAAAGGCACTCAACCTTGCGATCGAAAGCGTTACGTTGAGCAGACTGGAAACCAGATCAAAGCAAAGGGTTATCGACATACTTAAGCGGCTTAAAGCCGAGGATCCGGTCTATCAGGCTATCCGGGATTTCGAACCGACGTCGGATCAGCGGCCGGGATACGAGGCGTTGGTGGCGTGGTTGGAGTCGGTGACGCCGTTCAGGCTGAGAGAGGAGGCTGCAAACGATGACCAAGTCGATCAATAAGCTGGTACGGGAGGCGCACGCGAACGCTGTCGCGAAAGGTTGGTGGGAAGAGGACAGAAGCTTCGGTGAGCTGATCGCGTTGATCCACAGTGAGGCGTCGGAGGCGTTGGAGGACTTCCGAAAAGGCCATAAGCCGACGGAGGTTTGGTATGAACACAAGATCAATGGCGAGTTGGTGATCAGTAGAGAACGGTTCATCCAAACCGGTAGTGGAGAACTGGTTATGGGAAAACCGTGCGGCATCCCGAGTGAATTGGCTGACATCGTGATCCGCGTATTCGACGCCTGCGGTCGGTACTGTATCGACCTAGAGAAGGCGATCAAGGAGAAAATGGCGTACAACGCGACCCGACCGATCCGGCATGGTGGAAAGGTGCTGTGATGCGGACGTTGCGAATTTCGCTATGATGATCGCGGACGTGGCAGAAATATGGTATCCGAAAGGAGAATCCCAATGAGCGAGTATGTGCGGAAACAGGCGCTTGTGCAAGAAATTAGCGGAAAAATTGATTGGTTGATCGGACGAAGCGAAGACTACCGGTCGTGTGGACACGAAAATAAGGCCTGCGAATTTTCAAAGGTTATTAGTGAATTTGCGTCTTTAAGGGGAAGAATCCAATCCGGCGCATTTGACGCCGATGAATCCGAGGGTACATGGAAGGCGACAGCAGAAGTATTGGGACGCGAGAATGCTCAACTTGACAGCGAAATCCAGCGTCTGCGGGCGGCGTTGGAACGCATCCGAAAGATTACGAAAGAATCTCGCGAAGCCAAGTATTACGTGGACAACTATCTGTTGATTGAGACGGTAGCTGAACAAGCCCTCTCCACCACAACCGAACCAACCGGGGCGGAACGGGTGAGGGAATATTATCACAAACTTGAAGAATTGCGAAATCGAACAAAATATCGTGATGCTGCCATTGAGTATGAGCAACGAATGACTGATATTTGCAATGTATTGGATTTTCTCGGCATCACCATCCCCGGCATCAACGCGCCGAAGAAGGAGGGGCGGACGGAATGAATCTTGCGTGCTCAACCAAAGGCTGTGATAGACCCGGACGTATATTGCTTGGGAACAAAATTCTGTGCAAACTCTGCTACAGAAAAGTACCGTATAAGGAAAAATTGGCGGCAATAAAGGCAATGGAAAAAGGAGACGAGAACGATGCGTGAGATAAAGTTTCATAACACGCACCTGCTTGTCGAAATAAGCGGAGACAGTATCTTTCTATGCCGCGACTGTGCCGAAACGCTTGGAATCATGCTGCTTGACCATGTGAGGGAAGAAGATGAATAGGGAAGCCAAGGAAATCCGTCTCCGTATGATGAAAAGTGCCTACGAATCCGACTTGGCAGAGTATACGGAAAAAGGGCGCATATCGGGACTTGGGTGGCATTGTGCGATATACTACGTGGAATTTTTGGGGCGCAGTCGGAAGGCGATAGAACAGCTTGAAGAAGAATTGAAGGAGGAGAACGCATGATACGGTTGACGAATAAAGGGGATGTCTACATTGCCGCTGAAAAAATCGTATCGGTCGAACCGGGAGATAATGGATATTCCCAAATCAATACAGCGTCCGGCGTTTGCTTTGTAACCGAATCCCCGACAACACTGGGAATACAATGCCAGTTTTGCCACACGAACTTGAAAATGGAAATCTATCTTATTCGGAAAATGCCGAGTATAACAGTGTATTGTGACAACGACTTTTGCGATGTAAAACCAAGCACAATTGATACAATCGCATCAGCGGCATTCGCAGACGTTTATGCGTGGGGATATGGTGAGAATAGGACAAGTCGATCTGCCGGATTGGAGGATCCGAACCATGACTGACCGGGAACAGAAGATCGCGGAGATTCGGGAAAAACATTCGACAGGTCATTACAACTACAGTTACGAAGTCATAGACGCAATCCGGTTCCTGCTGGACGAGTTGGAACAAACGCGCAAAGAAAGCAACATGTTGCGTGAAGAATTGCATAAGTTTCAGGAATTGGCGATCAAGGCCGCGAACCATCATAAGGCGGAACGGGACGAGGCAAGAAGAAAAGCAGAGGAAGCGTGGAAAGAGATTGACTCACTGGAAGAACAACTCCTATCCTCCCAACAGGAGATTGAGCGGTTGCGGGAACAACGCGACAAGCTGATCGAGGGGTTGCGGATAGCTACAGATGTGCTCGGAACTGTCCCCATGAATGATGCAAGACTTTGGGGCGTCTATAACAAACTGTGCGACCTTCTAAAAGAGATAGGGGTGGCGGTGGAATGAGCCAATGGATCAGCGTCAAGGAAAGGTTGCCGGAAAACGGGCAGGAATGCATTTTCTGTGATATTCGCGGACATCGATTCATTGTCGAGTACGATGATCAGACATACATGCCGTGGTTCGAAGAAGTCACCCACTGGCAACCGCTACCGGAGCCGCCGAAGGAGTGATGGCAGAGTGATCGTCGGACACATATATAGGCCCGTTGTGACAGTGCTGAAGATCAAGAAGGGCGTGCCGACCGTCATTCGGGTCAGTGGAAGGGAGTACGTGCTGCGGACGCCGGACCAGTTCAACATGCAGCCGAGGCCGCAAAAGAAATAAAAAACTTCCCCTGCATTTGGGCCATGCAGGGGAAAAAGCAAACAGACGTTCCTACACCTATTTTACCATACAGCGAGGTGTAGGGGTATGGGCGCACAACAACTTTGCTTCGGCATATACGAGATCGACGAAGAAAAGACGAAAGAGGCGGTCGAGCGGTATCTGCTGCTGGCCCGGGAGTACAAAGTTACCGAATACATCCCGCTGGAACAGAAGGTCACGCCGCTGTACGAACCGCGCTACCATGGCCAGACGAATTCGGTCGTGTCGCAGGTAGAGAAAATTGCCATCCTGAATGTGGACGAGCAGGAGCGGCGCCGAAAGCACGTCGAGCGCGTAGAGAAGGCGGTCAGCCGGCTGGGTGCCCGGCAGCAAAAGCTGATCCGGATGCGCTACCTGGACGAAGACAATGTGCTTGATGTCGATGTGGCTACAGCTCTCGGGTACAGCACCCGGCACTATCGACGGATCAAGTCGATCGCCATCTACAGGTTGGCGGCAGCCCTGGGACTGGTGGTGCTGAAAGAAGACTGAAAATCATGTCCGCTCTATGTCTGCATTTTGTCCGCATTATGGCCGACTTTTTGGGAAATTCCGTGCTACTATGATATCAGTGAAGCATTTGCCCGCCGCGCCGCTGAACTGTCTGTCCTAGGCGGCCGGTGACGCGGCATCCCGGGACGGCGGGCGAATCCCGCCTGTCATGCCAAATCAAGCCGCTCGGCAGCGGATATATAGGGTCCACGGGTGTGACGGTCGGGATTAAACTTCCAAATTGCATTTAGGGTCGCCGATGATCGGCGGCTTTTTTCTTTTCGCCTGCTCATCCCCAAATTGCCGCATGACCGAAGCCTGTTCGCGGGGCAAAGCGAGACAGGTGCGGCTCCCTCCTTTCGACCGCGACCGGAGCGGTGAATGGGCAGGACCCGGGCGCCAGCCGGCCGCGCGAATCGTTCGGAAGTGCCGGCACATCACATGCAGGGAGGAATTGATTGTGAAGAAAAAGGACAAAATCGCTGTTCCGCCCAATTTCGCGGGCTGGATCAGCGTGAAGCATCGCATCATCTGGTCGGTCAACAAGTACCGGCGCGACAAGCGAACGGGGGTGGTGCGGCCGTGAGGTGGATCTATCGACTGGTGCGGCGGTTGGCACCGTTTGCTGGGCCGGAGCCGCGGAACCGGAGAGAGCGGCGGGAGAGCTGCAGAAGACTCTACTATTGATCCAAGACAGGAAAAATCCTCCTTGTGTCGAATTATGTGAGCAAGGAGGGAAGATCGACATGAAAATAGAAAAAAATGAAATTTTGAACGACGCGTTGTATTTGCAGGATGCAATGGAGAAAGCAAAGATATTTGCCGAGGATGCATATGAGGTTCTCGGTAATGGCAATTTTGATGGCGAGGAACAATACATCTTATCGCTGCAGTTTTTACAACTGTCACAGCAATATTATATTGAATTTAAAAGACTTTTACATGATAAAGGATTAGATCACTATGAATTGAATCCATTCATCATTGAGTACGATGATTTCGTTTTTCAATTGAGAAATTTCGTAAAGGATAAAGATAATAATACCTCATGGTTGTACACAGCATGCAATAAGTTAAGAGAAAAATGGTCAGAAGCCAATGAGTTTTTAACCAACTTCATAAAAAATAATACGAATCCGCAGAAATAAAGGCGCCTTCGGGCGCTTTTTTATTTGCCTTGCGAGGTGGTGATCATGAACTTCGTTCAACCGATCCGGGATCCGCAGATGGTGGAAGCGATCCGGCAATACTTCAAAGTCCGGAACTTTCGAAACTATATCTTCTTTTCGCTCGGCGTCTACAGCGGCCTGCGCGTGTCGGACCTCTTGAATCTGAAGGTCGGGCAGGTGCGCGGCACCCATATCGACATTGTGGAGTCGAAGACGAAGAAGCGGAAACGGTTCATTATCCATCCGTCGATCCGCGCGGATCTGGACTTCTTCATTCGGGACAAGCAGGATCATGAATATTTATTCCCATCCAGACAGCGGAAGAAGCATACCGGCTTCGCCGGCCGGCCGATCGACCGCAGCACAGCCTACAAGATGCTGCGCGAGGCGGCTGATCATTTCGGCCTGACCGACATTGGTACGCATACCATGAGAAAGACCTGGGGCTATCACCTGTATATGCAGGACCCGCGCAATCTGGCGTTACTAATGCGCATGTTCAATCACACGTCGGAAACCGTCACTTTGATGTATTTGGGCCTCACACAGGACCTCATGGACAGCGCAATCCGCCGCCTGAAGTACGCATAATTTGGGTTGTGTTGCACTCAAACCACTGCACCATAAACAAAGCCTAGAAGAATCGAAGAAAAACAGCAGTTTATGAGTGCAACAGAATTTATGTTATGGGTTAGTGTAGAACCACAAAATGGGAATATTGTGACGGCGGAAAGGCACCAAACTCGCAAGAATCAATGGTAACGTCGCGTTACCAAACGACGCGTTCCGTTCTTTCAAACTCAAATGCCCGGAGGTGGGGTGAATGTAGTGTCTCGACCGCGCAGCGATAACCGCAAGAAAGCTCTTCAGCTCTGGCTGAAATCCGGCCGGCAAATGAAGCTTGTCGATATTGCGAACGAACTCGGTGTGTCCGACGTGCTCGTTCGCAAGTGGAAGTTTCAGGACAAATGGGACGAGATCCCCGCCAAACGGCCGCGCGGCGCCCCGAAGGGCAACAAGAACGCGAAGGGCAATCGCGGAGGCGGCGCCCCGCCCGGTAACCAAAATGCACTGAAACACGGGCTCTACCGCAAACTGCTTCCCGATGAGCTCAGCGAACTCATGAAAGAAGTCGAAAATCTCGATCCGCTGGACATGCTCTGGCACGGCGTGGAACTGGCCTACGCCAAAATGCTATGGGCACAGCGGATCATGTTTGTTCAGGGCAAAAATGACACGACACGCGAACTGAAACGAGTAAAGGAAGGCGGCAAGCTGAGTGAGCGTGAATGGGAGCTGCAATTCGCCTGGGATAAAGAAGCTGCCCAGCTGAAGGCGTTCGCGACGATCAACAAGGAACTGCGCTCTGCGATCAAGCAGTTCCTTGCTGCAGCCCCCGAGAACGACGAGCGCCGCGCGAAGCTCGAACTCATGCAGGCGCAGGTCGCGAAGGTGCGGGCGGAGACGGAAGAGATCAAGCGCAAGGCTGCCGAGAACGACCAGGGCGAGGCCGGCGACGACGGTTTCATAGACGCCCTGCGCGGCAAAGCGGCGGAGGTGTGGGACGATGGCGAGCCGAACGACGAGGAAGCTTAAACCCACGTTTCGCTGGCAGCCATTCAGTCCGAAGCAGTTGAAGGTGCTGACGTGGTGGATGCCGGAGAGTCCGCACCATGACAAAGACGCGATCATCTGTGACGGGTCCGTCCGCGCCGGGAAAACAGCGTCAATGTCGTTCAGCTATGTCGTCTGGGCTATGGAGACGTTCAACGGCCAGCAGCTCGGTATGGCCGGCAAGACGATCGGTGCGCTGCGTCGCAATGTGATCGGACCGCTGAAGCAGATGCTGACGAGCCGTGGCTACCATGTGCGAGATCATAGAGCGGACAATCTGCTGACCATCTCGCGCGGCGGAAAGGTCAACGATTTCTATCTCTTCGGCGGCAAGGACGAGCGCTCGCAGGATCTGATTCAGGGTATCACCCTCGCCGGCATGTTCTTCGACGAGGTCGCGCTGATGCCGCAGTCGTTCGTCAACCAGGCAACGGCGCGCTGTAGCGTGGACGGCGCGAAGCTGTGGTTCAACTGTAACCCGGCTGGCCCCTATCACTGGTTCAAGCTCGATTGGTTGGACAAACTGGACGACAAACGCGCCCTGCATTTGCATTTCACCATGGACGACAACCCGAGCCTGTCGGAGCGCGTGAAAGAGCGGTACCTCCGGATGTACTCCGGCATATTCTTCAAGCGCTACATTCTCGGCTTGTGGGTGATGGCAGAGGGTGTCATCTACGATATGTTCGACTCTACGCCCGGCGGGAAGCATATCGTTCCTACTGTTGATCGGCCTTACACTGAGTATTACATTTCCGTCGACTATGGCACCAAAAACCCGACGACATTCGGTCTTTGGGGCAAGTATGACGCCAAGTGGTACAAGGTTAAGGAATACCACTATGACGGGCGCGCTAACGGCCGGCAAAAGACGGACGAAGAGTATTGCGACGATCTGGAGGCGTTTGCCGGGGACTTGTACATCCACGCGGTTGTTATCGACCCGTCAGCAGCATCGTTCATTGCGGCGATCGATAAGCGAGGCCGTTTTTACGTCGAGCCTGCAAATAACGACGTAGTCAACGGCATCCGCAACGTAGCGACAGCGCTACAGCGGGAGTTGATCGCATACAACGATTGCTGCACCGAGACATTCCGCGAGTTTTCATCCTATATTTGGGACGAGAAGGCGGCGAAACGCGGCGAGGACAAGCCGCTGAAAGAGAACGATCACCAAATGGACGCGGATCGCTATTTTGTCCATACGATTCTGTTCCGCGGCGAAATGCCTTACAGCAGCCAGCGGCCGGCGGGCTGGTAATGTGGTAAAATACCGAAAAGGAGGCGTTGCAGTTGGGTTTCAGGAACAAGTTCATCATTCAAGTTAATTCATCTGCTGTCGGATTTGTTCTCTCCGAACTGGGGAAGAAGGGGATAATTAAAGCAGATGCGACACTCTGGCCGAATCAATATATTTATTGGACGAATTTGGCTGAAGACAAACTTCCTCTCTCGCATCAATATGTAGAGGTCATTCGGTCTGGGGTGGAAGAAAAGGAAGAACGTTGTTGCATACGATGCCGGAATTATAAGTTCGATGACGATCTCGAAATTAGTAGGAGTTGTGCGATCAAATCGGAACACTTTTCGTATATCGAAACGACTCGAAACTTACCGTGTTTTGAACTCGAAACTGTTTGATGAAAGTCGCTCAATTGAGCGGCTTTTTCTTTTGCCGAAAGGGGTGATTCCTCTGACCATCCAATACGCACGCAAGCAGTTCCCTCCACCACCGTTCGACATCGAAGTCGCCGAAGCCAATTTCCACCGCAAGTTGTACGACGGCGACCACGCGGACATCTTCCCTCGGGCGCGGCACGCGGGGAAAGACAAACGATACCGCTGGCGCCGGAAGTCACTGAAGGAATGGGAACAGGTCACAGAGGTCGTAGAGAGTGGCGTTCCGTATATCGTCGTCAATTTCTGCAGCCTGATCGCGGAGCTTCCGGCCGACCTAATCAACCGCTCACTCGGGAACATTTCAGCCGATTCGGAGGATCAGCCCGAACTCGATTTTGTGTCCGGTGTCGTCGAGGCATCGAAGGTCAACGACGGGATATGGGCGGCCATCACGCAACACCAGGTCGACGGCATGATTGCGTACCGCGTGCGCCGGGAACCTGTGCGAAATAAGGTCTGGTTCGAATGGATTCTTCGCGACAAGTTTCTGCCGCACGATGATGACCTGGGCGCCGACATCGCGTGGATTGAAGAACGAGGCGAGGACGACAACAAGAAGCAATTCCTGCGCGTCGAACGCCAGCGCCTGACGGAAACCGGATTGACCATGCAGCAAATGGTATTCCGCATGGATGGCGACAGCGTAGGCGAAGAGATGGACGTGCAGGAGTACGCCCGCGAATACAACGTAGAAATCCCGGAGGATGTAGAGCTTCCAGGTGTGACCGAACTCATGTGCGGTATGGTGACGAACGAAGCCACGCTGCGGCATCCGCGTGGCCGTTCTGCGTTGCGTAATGTTGTCGAGCTCCAGGAAGAGATCAACTGGACGATCACTCGAGACGCGGTCATCTTTGAAAAGCACGGCAAGCCGAAACTTGCGATTCCTCGGGCGCTGTGGAATACAGTGGCGGAAACGAACAACGCACACTATGGACAGCGGTTCGTTCGGAACGCTGATCTCGAAGTCGTCAGCTATGACGAGAACAAAGGCGCTGTGCCGCAATACATCACCTGGGACGCGAAGACGCAGCAATCGTTCGAACATGTGACGCGGCTGATCAAGTACATGCTCGCTATCACAAAGACATCTCCGCAGGCTGCAGGGCTTGAGAATGGCACGGGACAGTCGGCAATAGCGCTGCTGTACCTGTGGATTCAAAGCGTGATCAAAGCTGAAGCGATCCGCGACAAGTTCGACGTGGCTATCAAGGATGCTATCCGCAAGTGCATCATCCTCGAAAACACGCTCGGAGGCACACAGTACGAGGTAAAGGCGCCGGTCATCGAGTGGGGCGACATGCTGCCAAAGGCCGAGGCTGAGCAGAACAAGGAAGAGCGGGCAAACTACGAAGCCGGCGTGCAATCGCTCGAGACAACGGTTCGCCGCCTGCACCCGGATTGGTCGGAAGAGGCGATCGAGGAGGAAATCCGCAAGATCCAGGACGAAAAGGCAGTCGATTCGCTGAACCCGACATACACACAGCCGCCGCGGGTGACGCTGTGACATGGCGACGACGGCAGATCAAATCATCGCTCTCTACGTCCGCGCGGATGAGCGACTGCGCGAGTTGATCCAGTCGCTTGAGGATGGATCGATATCGCAGCGGCGGAAGCAAGAACTGCTCCGTCAGGTCGAAGCGATCATCTCCGAACTGACCGGACAGGCCGGGCAGGAGATGGCGCAGCTGCTCGGCAGCTCGTACCACGCCGGCGCCGCAGAAGCCGTATCGAGCATGATTCGGGCTGGTTTGGCTGCGGAAAAGATCAATACGACGCTCAGGCCGCTCATCCACCAGCGCGCCGCGCAGGCGATCATGGACGAGGCGTTTTACTCGATCCTTGAGGCCAGCGACAACATGAGCGCGGACGCGAAGCGGCGCATCGAGGAGGCTGTCAGGAGGGCGAACGAGCGGTCGCTGCTGACCGGTACGAGCCGCCGGGAGGCGACGCATCAGGCCGTCGCCGAGCTGAACCAGCAGGGCATCACCGGCATCGTCACGAAGAACGGCGCCCGGGTGCCGGCTGACAAGTACATGGCCGGGGTAATCCATTACCACCAGCGCAAGGCGCATGTCACCGGCTCCGAGAACATGGCCGTCCAGAATGGCATTGATCTCGTGTACGTCAATTCCGTCGGCATCACGTGCGAGTATTGCGCCAAATACCAGGGCCGCGTGTACTCGATCAGCGGCAATGACCCGAGGTTTCCGAAACTGGAGCAGCGGCCGCCGTATCACTCCCACTGCGTCCACTCGCTGACGCCGTGGATCGAAGAGCTGACGCCTCCGGACGAGGTCAAGCGCATGATTGAGCAGTCTAACCGGCCGTTCGTCGACAACCGCACGGAAGCGAACATCCAGAGGTACAACGAGTTGCAGCGCGAGAAGTCGCGAAAGAACGCGACGCGGAAGCAATGGATCCGGTACAAAGCGGTGCTGCCTAACGATACGCCGAGCTTGAAGCAATTCGCGAACATGAAGGCGCGGAACACGAAATCGTACCGGGAGCTGCAGGAAGCTTACCGGCAGGTTAATGCGGAAATCCGAAAGGAGGGAGCGACTTGAATCCAGTCATTTATACGGAGGACGAGCTTCGTGCCAAGTGCGCGGAGTGGCAAAAGATTCTGCGGCTGCAGGATTGGGATGTTCGCGTTTCGATTGTTCGCGAAAATCAAATGCTGACGAAGGAATCGAACGCAGAGATCAACGTCAATGTGCAGCATAAACTCGCGCGTTTGAGAGTGATCGATCCTATCGACTACCATCCTGACAATTTGAATCCGCAGGATATGGAGAAATCCCTGGTTCATGAGTTGTTGCACATTCATCTTTGGCAGTTCACAGAGGAACTTGAAGGAGCGCTGCAGGACGCAGAAGAACAAGCCTTGAACATGATAACGGATGCGCTAATCAAACTATATCGCAAGTAAAGGTCGCTCAATTGAGCGGCTTTTTCTTTTGTCCTAACCGTTGCATGACGTTAAACTGCGATCGAGGAATCAGCCGACCCAGGCTTAAAAACGGAGGTCAAAACCATGTTCGAAACCATAAGAAGACCCTTTCTGCTTCCGCTCGATCTGCAACTGTTCGCCGAAGATGGGGGCGGCTCCGGCGGCTCCGGCGGCGGCAATGGTGGCGGTGATGGTGACGGGGCGAAAGGCGGAGGCGCTGGCGACGGTGGCGAAAAGAAGTTCACGCAGGCCGAGCTTGACGCAGCCATTCAGTCGCGGCTCTCACGGGCTGAGAAGGCCGCGCAAAAGGCGCTGGCGAAGGAGTTGGGCTTCGACTCGGTAGAAGCACTCCAAGCGGCGCTGAAAAAGCCCGATGGAGGCTCCAAAGGCAAAGAAGGCGATGACAAGAAGACCGATCCGGCCGACATCGAAAAGCTGCTGGATGAGCGCCTGAAAGAGCAGAACGCGAAGACATATCAGCGCCTGCTCACTGCCGAGGTCAAAATCGTGGCGAATGAACTCGGGTTCGCCGACTGGGAGGACGCTCTGAAGCTCGCCGACCTGTCGAAATGCAAGGAAAACGACAAGGGCGAGATCGAGGGCGTGAAAGAAGCGCTCGAGGCGCTGGCCAAGAAGAAGCCGCACCTGCTGAAGCCAAAACCGGGTGCCGGCCGCTTCGGCGCCGACGTCCGCAACTCCCCGGACGAGAAAAAGAAGTCGCATGAGCGGCTGATCGAACTCGCGAAGAACCGCGGCGTCGTCACTAAACCCGAAAACGACCCGTGGGCACGAAAATAACGGAGGTGCATGAAGGATGCGACTGCAACCGAAGGAACAGTTCATCGTCGACGACGATTACGAAATCCTGGCGTCGCTGGAAGTCGTCCGCGAGGTGACGAACGGCATCACGATCGATTCTTCGACAATCACCGCCGACAGCAACGGCGACAAGATCATCAAGAAGGGCATGCCGATGGCGAAACTGGCCAACGGCAAATATGTGCCGTACAACCCGGCCGGCAACGATGGCAGCGAAAAACCGTCGGTCATCCTGAAACGGACTGTGAACGTCCGGGATGGCGACCACGTCGTCGGTGCTTACGAGGTGGCGAAAGTCATCGCGGCCCGTATCCCGGTCACCGTGGACGACACGCTGCGGCAAAAGATGCCGCATATCGTCTTTGCTTAATCTCAACAGAAGGGGATGAGGTGGAATCATGGCTGACGAACTGTTGATGCTTGAAGAAGCGCTGTCGGGCGAAGAACTGCTCGTATACGCGCGCAACCTTTCGATCCCGAGAGAATACCTGCACGAAACGTTGTTCCCGTCGCGTCAGACCGATGAACTGACGGTTGACGTCATCATGAGCGAAAACCGCCTGCCGGTCATGGCGCAAATCGCCGAGCTGGGTACGGAGACGCGCTACGGTTCGCGCGAGGGCATGAAGGGTCAACGGGTGGAAATCCCGAAAATTCAGCGCGGTCGCTGGATGGACGAAAAGCTGATCCGACTGCTCCTGATGGCTGGGCAAGGTGGCGGCCTGCGCCGGCAAGAAGTCGCGCAAATCGTACGCGAGCAACTGAACGACGCGCAATACTGCGTGGACGCCATCCGCGCGCGGAAAGAATGGGTCGCCATGCAGGCCGTTTCACTTGGCGCAATCAACTATGTTGAAGGCGACGTTCGCATCCAAGTCGACTGGGGCTACAAGCCGGAACAAAAACCCGAACTGTCCGGCACAAGCTTGTGGAGCAACACGACTGAGTCGAAGCCGCTGCAGGACATCCAAACCTGGTGGAACTACCAAGCCGACCGCGGTGTGCGGCTGACGCGCGCCTTCACGAGCCGGCAGGTGCTGTCGTATCTGCTGCAAAACCTGTCGCTGCGCCGGCACTACTTCGGCAACCCGAGCGGCACGGCGGAGCCGCCGCAACTCAACCAATCGCAGCTTGATTCCGTGATGGATTCGCTCGGTCTGCCGCGGATCATCACGTACGACACGCAGGCACGCGTCGAAGTGGATGAGCTGGCGAGCGGCAAACTCCAGTTCCAAACGGTCCGCATGGCGCCGCAAGACCGGTTCGTGATGCTGCCTGACGGCTCGCTCGGCAACTACCTGTGGGCGACGTCCACGGAGGAACTGGTCGACGGCATCGAGGCGGAAACCACGGGAGACGCGGGCATCTATGTGTTCCGCGATCTGGTGTCGAAGCACCCGCTGCGGATCCGCACGGTCGGCGTGAACCTCGCGTTCCCGGTGTTCCCGTACGCGGACTCCGTCATTTCGGCGAAGGTGATCTGATGAAGGGCGCCCTTCGGGGCGCTCTTTCTCACGAAAGGATGATGAAGCATGGATCTGAAAGTGAAAGGCGTCGTCAAACACGACGGCGTTTGGTACCAGCCGGGGGAAGTCATCAAGGATGTCAAACCAGACGATGTCAAGCGCCTTATTGATTCCGGTGTTGCGGAAGTCGTGGCGGAGCCGGTTGAACAGCAGTATCAGGCGGCAGAAAAAGCGTCGAAGGGCAAGGGAAGCAAGAAATCCGATGATGACGGCGGGTGATCGCCATGGATCGCCAACAAGTGGCTGATTGGATCGCGGACAACCTCCTTGATTCCGACATCTGGGACCGAGCGAGCGAACATAAGCAGACGGTCGCTGTCCGGCAGGCAGAGCGAAACCTCTCCCGCTGGTACCCGGACGCGAAGCTGACGGTTGAAATAGTCGCCTATCAGGCTGTGTGGGAACTCTACGGCGTCGATCCGGTGCTGAGATATCAGCGGCACAACGTCCGCTCGATGATGGACGCGGGCGAACTGGTCACTTATGCGAACGGTGAGCGACCGGTCATTGCCCCGGACGTCACCTCGATCCTCGGGACGCCGACTGGCGGGAACGAAGGTGGCCGACAGTACGGCGGTGCCCTCATATGAGCCTGTTTGGATACCCGGCGAAGGTGACGCACTACCATTCCGGCACTGACGAATGGGGCCGTCCGTTGCCGCCTGTCGCCACCGATAAGGCCGCGAAGGTGGTGGAGGAGCAGAAGTTGATTCGGAATGCTCGCGGAGAGGAAATCCAGGTCGCCTATGAGATCCACCTCGAGGGACCGAACGCGGTCAGTTTCGACGATACCTTCGAATACGTGAACGCGCTCGGCGAGACGATCACGGTTCACGTGCGGCACATCGAGGTCAAGAAGTTCATCGGAACCGACGATGTGAAGAAGGTGGTCGTCTATGGCTGAGAAGTTCGAGTTCCGACTGGACGGGCTCGATGCTATCGTAAGGTCGTTGGGTGAGATCGAACGCGCTATTGATGAGGGTGTCGACCAGACGCTGGTGAAGTTCGGCGCTAAAATCGTCCATGACGGCCGCCGGCTGGCGCCCATCGATTCGGGAGACCTCGAAGCCGCGATCAATGCCGGCGATGTTCAGCAGGAGGGCGGAACGAAGTACATCGACATCGGCACGAGCCCGGAGGTCGACCATTACGCCGTCGTCCAGCATGAGGGATTCATGCAGCGAAATGGCCGACTGATCGAGCTCACGCCGGGCGAGAAGACGAGAAGCAAGGGGCCGTACAACGGATACATGCCGGGGAAGAAGTTTCTTGAGAACGCCGTCAAGATGAACGCGCAGGCGTTCTTCGAGGAAATGGCCCGGGTACTGAAGGGGTGATTGAATGCTTGCGAGCGACCTGATTGCATATCTCACGTCCGCGGGCTTCACCGTGTATCCGGACCCGAACTTCATCCCGGCCAACCTGCCGGCGAACAAATATCCGTGCCTGTTCGTGTTCGGTACCGGCGGATTCGCGCCACATCCATATGTTCCGACGGAGCGCGTGACGTTCCAGATCATCATCAAGGGCAAGCCGTACAAGAGCGATCCGGCCAATATGAGCGCAGCTGAGGCGCTGGCAAAATCACTCATTCGACACCTGCACCGCAAGGCCAACTTCACGGTTGGCAGCGTGCAGGTTTTTTCGTGCCTGGCTTCTCAGTCCAACCCCATCCATCTCGGGAGGGACGAGGAAGACCGGCCGATGTACTCAACCAATTTCACTTTCTATCTGAGGGAGGCGTGAGAAAAGATGGCTGATGTGACGAAGATTTACGCCGGCCCCGCCATTTTCGAGTGGGGCGTCGATGAGGACGGCGAGCTTGAAAGCGATGGCGTCATCATCGACGTAACGCAGGGTGGCCTTACCTTCACGACGACGACCAGCTATTTCGAGCCGACCGTCGACCAGTTCGGCTCGGCGCCGGTGAAGTCGATCATCACGGGTATCGTCGGGGAAATCAGTTTCGAGACGCCCGACATCGATTTTGAAAAGGTTGTGAAGTTCAATCCGAACGCGGACAAGATCGTGGATGGTCTTGATCCGAATAAGGTCAAGTACGAGGTCTACGGCCTCGCGGGCAAAGAACTGCCGCGCCGGCGTGCCGTGATCAAGCCGGCCGGTGTGACCGACCCGAGTCGTTACATCTACATCGAAGCGTGCGGCGTCAAATTCGACATGAACGCACAGTACACCATTGACAACAACCTGCGTTTCAACATCACGGCTGCCGCGTATCCGAGCACGGACCCAGCGAAATTCGGCCTGCTCTATACGTGGGGCGACATCACGGCGACGGCATGATTCAGGGGCCAATTCGGCCCCTCTTTCATTCATCCCGAGGAGGGAAGTATCATGTTCACGATTCCGTTTTTGAAAACCGAGCGCGTGACGCTCGGCAAGAAGCAAGTTGAAATCCCGAAGCTTACCCGCGCCCGGCTGAAGAAGATGACCGAGCACATCGGCACCATTGGCGACTACCTCGTCAAGCTTTTTCTGACTCCCGAAAATGAGCGCGCGGTCTTCATCGTGGCGGCCGCTGACGTTGCGATAGATGAAATCTACGAGCTGACGTCGATCCTGAGCGACATACCGCTCGAATACCTGGACAAGCACGCCAGCCTTGCTGAATGCACGAACTTCCTGAAGCTGACTTGGGAAAGGAACGATATGAACCGGGCGCTGGGAAACTTGAACGGCCTGATTCCGCCGCTGGCCCGGCAGTTCGTGGAGAGCATCATCAAGCGGATGGATCAGGCCAGCGTATAACCCCGGATGAGTTCGTTCGGCGCTGCGCTGTCGCACTGGGCAAGACTCCGCAGGAGATCGAGAACGAGTATGCGTGGGTTGATCTGCCTGAATTGCTCAAGATTCGGAACGAGATGAAGGCGCGAGAATGGTTTGAACTGCTGGATGCCACGGTTTTTCCGCATGTGACGGATCAGAAGGCCAAGAAGTCGATCTTGGAGCGGTATAGAATCCGGCTGCCCAAACCGCCGCCGGCGTCGCCAAAGTCGGCGGAGGAACAGTATCAGGAGCTGCTTGCACGTATGAAAGCGGGTGGATGACATGGCGGTTGAAATTGGCGAACTGAGGGCGCGTCTTGTTGCTGAAACGAACCAGATGAAGCGCGAAATCCGGGCGGTCAAACAAGAGTTTTCCGACCTGGGGGCGGAGAGCAAGAAGACCGCGGCCGAGATGGAGAAAATCGCGCTGACTCGCGAAAAAATCGGGCATCTCACCCAAACACTGGACAACGTGAACGCCCGGATCGAGATCCAGCAGCAGAAGCTCGAGCGGCTGAAAAAAGCATACGACGCCACGTTCAACGAGGACAGGCGGTCGAGACTGCAGGAGCAGATCCTGAAGACGGAAGCATCGCTCCTCAAGCTTACCCAAACATCCGATCGGACGGCTCGTGAAATCTGGAAGCTCGAAGACAGTCTCTCCGCGGCAAACAAAGAACTCGATGAAACCGACGAAAAATCGAAAAAAGCCAGCGGCAGCATGCAAGGATTCGCGTCAGCCATCGCAGCCCTCGGCGCCGGCGCCGCATTCTCGAAGCTCAAAAACACCATGACCACACTCGCCGAAGAAGCAAACCAACTCGCCAACTCATATAGCGGCCTTGCCTCCGTCGCGAAATCATACAACGTTGACGTGGAGGCGGCCGCCGACCTCGCCGACCGCCTGGCTGACCGGTGGGGGATGAACCGGGCCGTCATCGCCGACACCGTGAAGACGTATCTCTCGATGGGCCTGACGCTCCAACAAACCGAGGACCTGATCGTCGCAACGGCCGATGCCGCCGCTTATAACCGGCAAGCGCATCTGAGTTGGGAAGAAGCGATCAAGCAGGTCGCGCAAGGGATCAAGGCTGGCAACTCGAACCTGACGGACGCTGCCGGCATCACGACGAACCTTTCCGTCATGTACGAGCGGTACGCCCGGACGATAGGAAAGACGGCGGCGACGCTGACCGAAGCGGAGAAGGTGCAAGCCGCATACAACGGCATGATGCTTGAAGCTTCGATCTTCGCCGGGAACGCCGATCAAGCGATGACCGGATATACGGGGACGCAGGCATCGTTCAATCAGACGCTTGCGACGGCACGTCAAGAACTCGGCGAGGCGTTTATCCCGGTGCTACAAGAAGTGTTCGAACTCGTGACGCCTCTCATTCGTGAGTTCGCGCTTTTCGCCGACGAGAACAAAGAAGTCGTCGCCGGCGTTGTGGCGTCTACTACGGCCGTCACCGGACTTATCACCGTTGTCGGAGCCCTAACTGCCGCTTTCATCGCGCTCAATGCCGCAATGGGACCGGTCGGATGGGCGGTACTTGCAATCGGCGCGGTCGTAACCGGTACCGTTGCGTATGGATTGGCAGCAGAAGCGGCTGCTGGATCGGTCTGGAAGTTTGCGAAAAATCAAGAGGAGTTGAACAAGAAACTCGCTGAATCGCCGATAAAGCGAACAGCGCAGGAATATCAGAACCTTCAGGCCGACATCGAGAAATTGAATGAATTGCTTGATCGACGGCGAAAGATCGAAGAGAAGCTCGCACAGATTGACGTCCAGAAGCTCGCACAGACGCGAGCCATAACGCCAGAGGTTCAGGAACTAAGCCGGCTTCGCCAGGAATTGGAGAAGATCGACAAGCAACTTGAGGAGTTTGGCATTGACACACCTGACAGGGCGCCTGAAGTGTTGAAGGAACTGAACGAACAGCTTGAAAACGCAATTCCGGCCATGCTCGAGCTTCAGAAGGCCGAATTCCGGGAGATATCGACGATGGTCGAACACATCGACCGGATGCGAGCGCTTCGAGATCGGTACGAGGAAATGAACCGACTAGAGGAGTTGAGCATCGAGCAGCGCATTGAGATGGCCAGCGTCGTGCGCCAGCTCAAGGAGGAGTATCCAAACCTGCTAGTCTATTATGACGAAGAGAATCAGCTCCGAATCGAGAGTCTGGACGTTCTCGACCACGCGATCGAGGCTGAGGCGAACTATTACAACAAGCGCGCTGAGAAGATGCGTGAAGACCTTGAGAACATGAAGCAGCATACGGCTGCGCGTCTCGAATTACTCCGTGCCGAAGTCACATCACTTCAGGAGTTTTCGAAAGCACATGAGAAAGTGCCGGAGAATCTTCCGCCGTATGCACGGGCGGCCGGCCTGACATCGAAACGTCTTGCCGATGAGCGAGCTTCGGAAGCGCTCGACGAAATCACAGCACTCGAACGTGCGCTGGTCGAAATCGACAGGCGCATCGCTGCGATTCAGAACGGTTCCTATGCAGATCTGTTCACGATTCCCTCGTTCGACGTTCCCGCCGAAGAAAAAAAGAAAAAGAAGAAGGAGAAAACGCGGGAGCAGATCCAGCGCGAGCAGTTCCAGGCCGCCATGGACTGGATCCGCTACCGTCGCGAGTTGAACCGGATGAGCGAGCAAGAAGAAATCGAAGCCATAGAGCGTCTGCTTGAACGCTTCAAAGGCAATGTCGAGATCACTCGCGAACTCGAGGTTGCGATTTATCGCGCACGACAGCAAATGGCCGAGGACGAGAAGAAGCGGCAGGAGCAGCGCCAGAAGGAAGAGGAAAAGGCGGCCAAAGAGCGCTTCGAAGCGTCCGCTGAGTGGATCGAGCAGGAAGAGCGCCGGATGGTTCTCGCAGGCAAGTCCGAGGAAGAAATCGCGCGTATGAAGCTCGACGCCTGGACCCGCGTCCGCAACCGGTATGAGAAGGACAGTGAGTACTACAAAAAGGCTGACACGCAAGTCTACAACCTGCGCGTGTGGCTCATGCGGCAGGAACAGCGCGCCGCGGAGGAGCTAGCAAAGGAGCGCGAGCGTCAAATCAACGACGTCACCAAAGCCGCCCTGTCGGCCATCGAGAAGCAGCGGAAGGCCGAACTCGATGCTCTGGACGAGCGGAGGAAAGCCATCCAGAAGTTCTATGACGAGCAGCTCGAAGCGATCGATGATTCTGAGCGCTTGAAAGAGCGGAACGAGCTCATCGCGGAGATGGAGAAGTACCGCTACGCCACGTCTGAGAAGGGACAGAAGCACTTTCAAGAACTGCAGGAGAAGCTCCGGCAGATGGACGTGGAAGATCAAAAGCGGTCGCTTGAAAAGCAACGCGATCAAGAACTCGAAGCGCTCGACCGGCGCAAGGCGGACATCGAGTCGTGGTACGACGATCTGCGCGAGGCAACGCAAGAGTTCACGGGCGACTTGACGACGCTCTACAAGCTGGCCGATGACGAGCGGCTCGCGTCATTCATCACGACCAACCAGCGTATCAAGGAAGAAATGGCGAAGCTGACTGCCGACCTTGCGGCGCTCTCCGGAGGATACGGAACCGTTTCGCCCGGTTCGGCATCCGGAACGACGACTGGCGCGCAAACCATGTCCATTATCCAGCAGATGCAGGCAAACAGCGCCGCATGGCATTCGGCGTCTCCGACCGAGCGCCAGAGATTGCAGGCCGAGAACCAGCGGCTGGCTGCTATGATCGGCGCGACATTCAACACCCGTGACGGACGTTGGTACAAGGATGGCGTGCCGCTCTATCATACAGGCGGTATTGCCGGTATGATGAATTTCCGGTCGCCGGACATTTTGTTGCCCGACGAGATTGCGGCCATCCTGAAGGTTGGCGAGGTCACATTGACAGACCGGCAGGTCGGTTCGCTCGTCGAAGCGTTGTCCGCCCCAACAGGCGGAAACGTCTATATCGAGAAGATCATGGAGGTCAATGATCCGGTCTTCGAGGACGGCATTGACCTTCGTGCTTTCGGTCGGGAAACCGGGGATACGGCGGCCGAAATTCTGCGCAAGAAGATATCGGGGGGTGGATGAGTTGGCATATGGTTTCACTTATCGCGGCAGACATTGCTCGGAGTTCGGCGTGAATCTGCTGAAATATGTCATCCATCCACCTGAACTTCGCGAGTATGAAGAGGAAATATCCGGGCTGGCAGGCGTCATCGACTACGGAACGGAGTTTGGCAAGCGGCAGATCGACCTCGTGATCGACATCACGCCCAATAGCAAGCCGTTCAAACTCCGGCAGTCCGAAATTTACACCTGGCTCAACCCGACGCTACCCGCGGGCCCGCTGGTTTTCGACGAAATGCCGAACATCACATACATGGCCAAACTGACTAGCCGGATCGGCATTCAGCAGTTCAACCGGTACGGCACGATAGAACTGACCATGAAATGCACCGATCCGTTCGGTCGGGAAGAAGCGACGGACACGCCGACGCTGAAATACGACACCGGATTGCTGTACGACACGGGCCTGATGTATCCAAACGAGACGCAGTTTACGATCTCTGTTCCGCGCCTGCCCATGTACATGCAGAACCGCGGTTTCGAGGACGCATACCCGGTCATCACGTACACGGGCAGCGGATCGAACCCGCGGCTCACGATCAATGGGAAGACGGCCGGCAGCGCGTCCACTCTGGCTCCCGGAGACGTGCTGGTGATCGATACGCTGAACGGCCGTATCACTAAGAACGGCGCCCTGCAGACGCTGACGCACTCGGATTTCGCCCCGATCCCACCGGGTGGCTGCGAATGCTTCTTTGAGATCACGGGTGGGACGGGAACGCTGACATGGGATTACAACTTCTTGCATCTGTGAGGTGAATGAATGTGGCAAATTTGCAGACAATCGGACCGTATATTGAGAGTCAGCCGCTCAACGACAACTTTGCGGCGTTGAACGATGACATCGTCAATGTTCCGCACGCCCTCTATCGCAACGCCATCATCAACGGCAACTTCGATGTGTGGCAGCGGGGGACGAGTTTTGACAACGTAAGCGCAGGGACGTATACGGCTGATCGCTGGAAAGTGAGCTTTAACAATGTTTCCAACAACGTCAAAGTCCTGAGATCAACGACCGTACCGAACGCAAACAGCAGGTACTCTCTTCGCGTCGAACAAATGGGTAGTACGGGAGCGTCTGGCGACTACAGCGATATTTCACAGCCCATTGAAGACGCTGCCCTATTCAGTGGCAAAAAAGTAGTCTTTTCTGGATGGGTAAAGTGCGACGCGGGAAGATCGGTGACGCCACTCATTTTTGCGGGCGGGAATGTTTATGTGGGAACTCCGATTTCTGCAACGTCATTTACTCAGTTCTCTTTTGTTCAGCAATTGCCGGCGGGTATAAGCTCGTTGTCTTTTATACTTCGCGTAAACCGCGGCGGAGCTGCGGTCGGAGAAGGGGTAAATATCGCTCAAGTCCAAGTAAATGTCGGAGACGTGGTACTCCCCTTCCAACCGCGCCACCTTGCGGAAGAACTGGCGCTGTGTCAGCGGTATTACCAACGCGGGTTGCAGTATCGATCTGTCGGAACGTTTTATACGGCCAGCGCGGCATCAATTATCGTGCCGCATATCGTCCCGATGCGCATAGCCCCGACATTAGAAAAGTTGCCGGGTATATCGATTATACTCGATGACGTGGGCGCCGGAAGCCTGACAACTTCCAACTCGCCGTTCAACACCATCACATCAGAGTCCGCAAGCCGGTTCGATGTAGACGGCTTTACAGGAGCCAACACGTACCGGTTTGTACGGCTGCTCAACGACTCAATCTATCTTGATGCTGAGTTGTAAGGAGGCACGCCATGCGTACAGGCTATAACCACTACATCCGCACGAACGAAGCCGGGGAGATCGTCCACGGCTTTTCTGATGCGTTTGAGACGCCGGACCCGGGCGATATTCTCGTGCTCGAAAACGGGCCGCGTCATTTTCATCTGGCGTGGCCCGAGCCGCTCACGAACGAGCGCGGGCAGTATCGTTTCCGGTGGATCGACGGTCAGCGCGTCGAGCGGACGCAACAGGAACTTGACGACGAATGGGCGCAGCGGCCGCCGGATCCGCCGACACTTGAAGAGCGGCTGGAAGCATCTGAAGAAGCCCTGCGCGCTCTGATGGAGGCGATGAACGATGTTTAAGTTCATTCTCGGCCAGTGGATCATGCGCAAGGTTGATGCAGCATGGGTTCAGGCTCAGGTTCCGCGCTGGATCACGCAGGAGCAGGCGGATGAGATCCTGCAGACTCCGCAAATCGCGGGGTGATTATTTTGTCGAGTAAATTCGAATCCCGCCTCGAGCTTTGGACGCCGGCCGGCATGGTCGGCGTCCTTCGCAAAGCGTTCGACGTTCAGGTCAGCGAAACGCTGAACGGTGAGTACTTCGTTCAGTTCCTGTACCCGAAAGAGCCGGGAGACGAAGAGCGCTACAACGCGCTGACGGACGGCGGCATGAACGAGGTGCGGTTTCCGGCGGACGTCGAAAACGGCCAGCACTTCCGTATCCTGCGCGTCGAAGAAGTACGGGACAAGCGGCGCGTGTACAAGCTGGTGGAGGCGCACCACGTTGCGCTGACCCTCAGTCAATACTACCTCGACGAGTACATCGACTTCCAAGCGGCCGTCCCGCCGGAAACGCTGCTCGGGAAACTCGGCAGCGGCACGCCGTTCAACTTCTTCCTCGAAGGCTCGTTCACGTCGCAGGACGTTTTCGAGTGGGGCGAAAAGTCGAGGATCGACTTGCTGCAGGAGGCCCGGGAGCTTTACGGCGCCGAGCTCTCGTTCGACAACTACGACATCACTTTCACGACACGCAAAGGCGAGAACCGAAACGTCAGCATCCGATACCGAAAGAACCTGAACGGCATCAAGCGCACCAGCCACAGCATGGAACGCATCACGCGGCTGTACGGGTACGGCAAGAACGGCCTGACCATCGAAGGATACCAGGGCCGAACAGACAAATACATCGACTCCGAATATTTCGACCCGAACAATCCCTACATGGGGAAGATGGAATGGCCGGAGATTGAGGATCAAGGTGCGCTGCTCGTAGCCATGCAGCAGTACCTCAAGAAGCACGAGACGCCGAAAGTCAGCTATGAGATCGACATGGTTGAGTTGTTCAAAGTCGATCCGGACGCTTTCGCAGGCGAGCGGATTGGCGTTGGCGACACGGTTGCGGTTTTCGATGAAGCACTCGGGTACGCGTTCGATGCGCGCGTGCACCGATACATCCGCTATCCCTTCGAACCGAAGCGCGGATCCGTGACGCTGGCGAACTTTCGCGAGTACAAGACGAGCGACTATATCTTCCAGGCGACGGTCGGCAGCAAAAAAGCGATCACGTACACCACGAAGAACGCGGTGCTCAAGGGAGTCAAATACGACGACAGCCTGACACTCGTTGACGGCATGGGCATGAAGGTTACGGACCCGCAAAACGTTGAGCGCGTGCGGATCGGTCAGATCGGGCCCGGGAGATATGGCCTCCGTGTTGACAGTGGCTATATTGAGATCGTCGGAAAGCTCCCGGATTCTCAGATTGCGAGTGCGGCCAACTGGAACGGAAAGACGACGTTGCTGCTGCCAAATGGCATATATACCGGGACAGTTCGAGCCACCCAGATCATTGTGGGTGAAGCTGGGGAGAAGATCGGGGACAACCTGATCGACAGTGCGGCCACATGGAACGGGAAAACGACGCTTTTGACGCCGTCGGGGATTTACACCGGGACGATCCAGGCGAATCAGATCAATGCCGCTACGCTTTCAGCCATTACCGCCAATCTCGGGACGGTGACGGCAGGAACCATACAGGGTGTGACGATCTCGGGTGGCACAATCACTGGTGCATTGATCCAAGGCGCGATAATTCAGACGTCGGCTTTAGGCAGACGCATTGTCTTGTCCGATGCGTTCCGTTCTTACGACTCCAATAATGTTGTCCGTATTTCCATTGAAGATTTTCCGGGATACAACTATCACCAACTTCAATTTTTCGGTGAGGACAGCATACGTACAGGGGTTATATCTGGAACGACCGGCCAATTTAACTTCGGGACGTTCAACAATTCAATCATGGTTTTTAAGGGCACCCCGATTGTAATCGATGCGTCAACCACCTACATTAACTTCTCTAACGTCCCTGTGTATGGGTTGAGAATGTCTGTAGACGATATTACAGGGTTGAGCAACCGACTCCAAAACATCGAGAATAACATCATGAATCTCTGGACTGCACTCGACAGCAAAGCATCGAAAGGCGCGCTGTCCGGTTTGGCCGGTCCGTTCAACGGCGGAATACCTATCGGGACCAACATTCAGACCACGACCGGAGTTGTCACGTGGGCGGGCATTCCTGCACATGGCCATGTGCAAACCTAGTACAAATCTTTATGCCTTCGTATAATTTGGTATAATGTGCCTAAAATCTATGCGGAGGCGAATACCGTGAAAAGGATTGTTGTGTCGTTTATCGCCGGAATTTTGGTGGCGATCGGTACCAGTGTAGTCCATGCGGATGTAGCTTCACTCATTGGAAAAAGGATTGACGGGCAGTTCCCGATCCGTGTGAACGGTGAACTGTCCGAGGTTCCGGCTATAACAATCGATGGTGTATCGTACATCCCACTTCGAGCCGCAGGCGAGCTTTTTGGTGCTAAAGTATCCTGGATAGACGGGGAGATACAAATGAACAAACTTCCTGAATCCCAACTTACGCCCGAGGAGTTGGCTGAAAAAGCGAGGACGGAACAAGAAGAATTCGACAAGCAGACACGTGCGATTAACGAGAAGATTAAGGAACAGGAGAGAACGCAATCGCTTTTTGAGATAAACAGCCGTATAGAATTTGTTCAAGGCAGAATAAACTACCTGAACAATGAGATTGAACAGCATCAAAAAAAGATGGAGCTTGAGCCTGGATCTGCATCAATTGATGGGGGATTTATCCCCTACAAAGAAACTGAGCAATACCAGAAGGACCTTGAAAAGCTCGAAAGTTTGCGTTCTCAATTGGCGAAGCTTGAGGCGGAACTTGAGGAATTACAACAGAAGAAAGCAAAACTTGAAAACAGCTCGAACGAAACCGCGGAATAAGACATGACTTCCTTGCGGTGCGTTTACTAAACCCTCCAACACGGAGGGTTTAACTTTTTCCAGAAAGGATGATCCTCATGGCCGTAATGCGAAACATCGTACAATTTGAAATCGATCCCTCGCAGCCCGTTGCTGAACTGAACAACGTCATCTCTGGCGTTATCCGGATGTATCCGGGGAGCGAGATGGACATCCTCCGCGGCGTGCGGAAGAGCATCGATGAGGCGCTGGCGTTCTACGAGCGCAAGGACGAGCAGGGGAAGGCAAAGCAGCAGGAAGCGCAGAAGGAACGGGCCGATCCGGCGTAATACGTCGAAAAAAGAAAAATCCCTGCGTGTGGTAGGCGGGAGGGTCCGACCTACCAATCGTATCCCTCCCGGTTTGCCGCGCACAGGGACACGGCAAACACTATCATTCTATCACAGGGGTGGGGTTTATGGAACCTCTCACGATCACGGCGGTCATATCGGCCGCCGCAGCCATTTCAGGGATTGTGCTCGGTTGGCTCGGCCGGAGCCGGGCGGTCCGGCAGGACGGCGCGGAGGACGGCGAGTTGAGGGCGTCGGTGAATTATATCCGGCAGGCAGTAGATGAGATGCGCGTAGAGATGCGCAGTCAGAGCCAGCGGTATGATCTGCTGGCCGAGCGCTTGACGCGCGTGGAGGAGAGCGCGAAGCAGGCACATCGGCGGATTGACCGCCTTGAAAATGAGGGGAGATGATCAAATGCTGAAAAAGTGGTTGAGGGCGGCTACGATCCGCGCACTCAAGACGGCCGCACAGACAGCCATCGCCACGATTGGCACCACTGCCGTGATCTATGAAGTGGATTGGCGACTGGTCGGCGGCACGGTCGCGCTGGCGACACTGCTGTCGTACCTCACCAGTCTGGCCGGATTGCCGGAGGTCGAGAAGGGCAGCGGTGATGGCGAATGAAGATCGTCATTGACGCCGGACACGGTCCGGAGACGCCGGGGAAGCGCTCTCCGGACGGATCGCTTCGGGAATACCAATTCAATAGCGCGGTCGCCCGGTACGTCGCCGACGCGCTCCTGCATGGATATGTGGGCGTCGATATCCTGCTGACGCACGCAGATGATCGGGACGTGCCGCTCAAGGAGCGCACGGACAAGGCGAACACCTGGAAGGCTGACCTGTTCGTGAGCATCCACGCCAACGCCTATGGAGACGGTGGGTGGAACGCAGCGCAAGGCATTGAGACGTATGTGTACGAGACGCGCCCGCCAGCGGCTGTTGCGCTTGCCAACGCCGTCCATCGGCAACTGATTCGGGCCACGGGACGTCCGGATCGCGGTGTGAAGTCTGCGAATTTCCACGTCCTGCGCGAGACGAAAATGACGGCGATCCTCGTCGAATGCGGGTTCATGACGAACCGGGATGAATGCGAGCTGCTCAAGTCGGACGCCTACCGCCGCAAATGTGCGGATGCGATTGTCGCCGGGATCGTCGAGACGTATGGTCTGCGGCCGAAGCAGCCCGCGCAGCCGCCGGTCGTGGAGGACTGGCGCGCCGAGTTTGCGGCCGCCCGGGAGTGGGCGGTCGAGCAGGGCATCACGGACGGCAGCCGGTCCCAAGACCCGGTGACGCGCGGCGAGCTCTGGGTGATGTTGTACAGGGCGCAGAAGGCGCAGAAATGACGAAACCCCGCTCAGCTCTTTGCTGGGCGGGGCTTTTATTTATCCGATGGTTGTGTTATTGTATTCGTGATCGTACCTACCAGGATTTGAAATAAACTGACACTTTCTCAGCAGAAAGAACCCGCTTAACTGGCGGGTTCTTTCTTTTTCTGGTGGCGCTCCCGGAAATACTCCTGACACCGGGTACAGTACTGCGGGCTGACTTTGTTCCGGTGCGGTGATACCGGCGAGTCCATCGGTCCGCCGCACTGGGGGCACAGTCCTTTCTTCGCCCGGAGTTTCCTGTACCGCCGCGCTTTTTCCCGATCCCGACATTGATCCGAACAGTATTCCCGCGGCTTCCCTGGCGTAGGCCGTGGCGGAACGCGGTTGGTGCAATCCGACGCTTTGCATATGCGCATCTTAGACCACCTCTTTTTTTATTTCAATTGATGTTATGCGGACGAACCGGACGAAGCGATACATCCGGCCGTTCGCAATTACGTCGTATTCACCTCCATCCTTTACAAGGTCCATTTCAGCGAAAAGAGGACGGATTCCGCGTTTCAGAAGCTGGTCGATGACCGACAGCGGCGCAACCACGACCATTTCTTCGCCGCCCATGGAACGGAAGCGCTGGACCACGTCATCTGCTGTTGAGAATGGATTCGGGTCCTGGATCACTTCCGTATCGGGTCCGAAAATTCGCTTCAGTTCTTCGACTTGCTTCGGAAGAGGGGTATGTCTGGAAAACCAAACAATCCTCATGTATATTCCTCCTTTATAGATAAATCCCCACCCCGCCAGTGTTTTTGGCGAGGTTGATAAGTTTTTCGTTCCGGTTCTCGACCACAAAGGCATGGAGTCGAGTACCGGAAATGTCCTTCGCTCCGATGGTGATTTTGTCATCGCCATCGGTGACCACCACCAGCTCTGGCCGATGATGGCGCCCTTCCCGCATGATTTCCTCGATCCGGCTGTGCGCCTTAAGCACGCAGCCGGAAATGTCAGTACCACCACCGGAGAAGTTTCTTTCGGAGAAGGTGTTCATGAGTTTCTTTGCCTCTTCCGGTGTCGCCGCGAAGTGCTCGGTGCGCAGCGACTCATCGAAGAGGCGGACGTACAGCTCGGCATCCCCCGCCAATACGGCTTTCAGGCGGTTCATGAGCACACCGAAAGCCTTGAATATTCTTTGCCCATCCTCCATCGACCCCGAGCAATCGATGAGGATGTAAAGCAGTTGCTTTTTCTCCGTCCGGCGAGCCCGTTCCCGGACAGGTGTCATGCGGGAAATCGCACGGTACAATCGGTAGGTATTCGGAAGCGCCCATTCGGCGGCCGGAATTCGCCCGAGTTCGCCCAGGTGCCGGATTTGGCGGTAGCGGACCTCGTCGCCTTCCGGGTACGATTCGACTTTCGCTGACCGTTTGACCGCCATTTTGGACATAGAGTCCAGCTGGCGGGAAATTTTCAGTATCACCTCCTTCCCCTTCGCCATGTCCTCGGCGATCTTCATATTGCGGAGATAGTTGTCGGAACCTTCAGGGTCCAACAACTCTTTCTCTGCCTCAGAAAGGCTGTCCACATCTTCCATGATGTGGTTCAGCTCTTTCGCAAACTTTTCGGTTCCCGATTCCAAAAAAATCGGGATCGGAGTTCCGTTTTCTTCTCCCCTCCCTTCCCGGCCGTATTTGGCCGAGAGGAGTTTTAGGATGTTCATGGCCTTCTCCAGCGGAGAAGATCCAGGGAATTTATCAAACTCCAACGTCTGCAGGAAATCGCAGACGTTCTGGTGATACTGCATTTCCCACGACACCCAAGCACGCAAGGCGTCGTGGCGGTTTTTGGCATAGCCACGCGGAGATTTCCACCGGCCATACATATCGGGTTCTTGCAGCCTTTCCTCCACACGTTTAAGCACATTATTCATGTACGAGGACGGATGGTTGATTCTCCCTCCCGCGACCAGGTTGCAGAAGTCCGCAACCAGATCACGGGAAAAAGTTCTGACGCCAGCTTTGTCCGCCGCCTCCCGCATTTCTTCGGGAGAGGGCGGAATGTAGAATTCCGGCGGAGATGTTCGGAACGTCATGGCAGATCACCTTACCCAAGTGGTTTCCAGCGCCTTTTCCTGCGCGTAGGAAATCCACTTTGTTATTTCTCCCCGGAATTCGTTTCTCCGGGAAGTCAGTTCATCCGGGATCCGGAGCTCTGCCAGTTCATCTTGCATCTGACGGAGCTTTTTCGCTACCTTCAGGTAGCGAATCGGAGAATCAGCCGCATTGAACTCGTTTCGAATGTCGGCGAAGGCCGATTCGAAACGTTTGATTTTTTCTTCCGCCTGCGCCTTTTCGATGGCGCGGGCGATGTCTTCTTCCACGGTCTTCGTCAATTCCTCCAGACCGGGGAGAAACTTCAACCGCAACATATCTTCCTTGCGGACTTCCGAATCCTCGCGCATACGTGCGGAGATTTGGCAAAGCTCGTATGCGTGTACCGCCGTCCGTGGCGATACAAAGTTTCCGTCGGCTGTGGCCTTCGCGAGAATATCGGCCAGCACCTTTTTGAATCCGTTGAGCATCGGAGTTCCGGCGCGGGCTTCGATTTTTTCGAACAGGGCGAGGTATTCCTTGGCCCCGTAACGCTCCCACCGCAGATGCAGTTGTAGCGGGAAACGTTCGATCAGCGCATGGGCCGACGGACCAAGTTCGCTGATTTCCGACGGTTCCTTGTTGGTCAGGACGATGATGGTTTCCGTCCTGACCTTGAAGCGCTGGGCTCCGTTCCGGAGCTCCCGCGCCGTCAGTACATCCTTCAGCGCCAAAAGAACCTGCGCCGGAGCGTCGAACAGTTCTTCGAATACGGCGATCCTGTAGTTCATGAAGGAACGCTCCGGGTGATACTCCAGAACCTTTTCCTCCTCCAACTTCCGAAAGTCCAGGCCGCCGAACAGGCGGGATTCGTCCATGCCTTCACCGAAGAACTGGAAGAACGTCTCGTTTTCCAGCTCCAGTTCGCGAATGACCGTCTGTACCATCTCGGACTTCCCGTGGCCACCAGGTCCGTAGATGATGCAGTTCTTTTTTCCGAAGATGGCCAGTTCCAGAGCTTCGGCCATCTCATCCACAAAAACGAAGTGTTTTGACAAAATTTCCTTGATCATATAAATACCCTCCTGTGTTATAATGGAGGGGCAGAGGGCTGTCCATAGTCTCTGCCCTGAAGCCTTCCGGTGTGCGAGACCGGAGGGCTTCACTTTTTTGCTCTGCCGGCTGGATGATTAATCAGAAGTATTCGAGAAATTCCTCTGTCACGCCGACCGCTTCCGCCGTTCCTTGTCCGATTCCGAGCTCTTCAAGGCACTTTTCTATGGCCTCGTCGACGATGCGTGCGCGTTCATCGTTGTGCGGATCGCCGCCGCGATCCCTTGCATATACTACCCACTTCGTGATGGACCGCACTTTCTTCGTTTCAAGGTAGATTTTCTCCAATTCTTCAAACGTGAGAACAACCATGTGGTTTTCCTTTTCCGTTTTCCGTTCGATCATGATGTGATCGGACGGAGTTTCACCCGGAAGATAGTAGAAGTCTTCTCGTTCATATGTAGCGACCATGTGGACCTTGCCGCCATATTCCTTATCGAAGAGAATCTTTTTCATTATTACCCCTCCTTTTGGTTTTGTGCGGCTTCCCGCGACATCCCCTTATTAGGGATGTTTCGACCGGTAGCCATCCGGTCATCGTCAGGCGGGCTTTTACTGATTCTGTGCCGCAGAATCAATCAGTTCATCGATTTCCTCGTCGCTCATCCCGAGCGTTTCGCATGCGTCGATGATCGTGTCCATGTCGTCGGGATGCACTTCTACGTTGTGGCGAAACAGTTCCGCCATGACTTGGCGGATGCCTTCTTTCCCAATCATAACAAGCTCATCCATGTTTTTATCGAGCCTCATATATTAACCCCTCCTTCATGTCTGACCACATTATATCATTATCGCCGGCAAAAAACAATACGAACGCATAAAAAAAATATGCATGATTGTATTGATTAAATCGGCGCGATAATATATAATGAAGGCAACAAGATAAAAAGCGGAGGATGATTTAGTATGGCATGGCACTACGGCACGCATTCCTGCGGCCATGACGGCCGCGTGCAAATCTACGGGCCGCACAAACACAGGGAATGGAAGGCAAAGAAATGGTTTGAAAGGCCGTGCGATGAATGTTTGGCGAAGCAACGTCAAGCGGAAAATGTACAGAATGCGGAAAAAGCCCGGGAAATGGAGCTTCCGAATCTTAAAGGTGTTTCTGAAAAGCAAATCGCCTACGGCGAAACCTGCCGAATGAAGCTCGTCTCGAGAATCGAGAAGTTCATTGAAAAATGGGAAAATGATGCTGATCGTTTCGGACGTTTCTATCGATTCCCGTGGGACGAAGTTCCGGTCATTTTCGACCGGATATTGCAGATCTCATCCGCAAAATGGTGGATTGAGAACGAACGATATGCGGAAGTCGGGGTTGTGTTGAAGAAGATATATGAAGATATTCTGATTGAGCGCCGAACGAAAGCACAGAAGGTAGAGGAGACCTGCCAACCCGAACCGTTGCCGCCGCTCCGGCCGGAGAATCCGAAGACGGAGACGATTGCTGAGATTCGGATCGAGGGCAAAAAACTCCAGATCCGCTTTCCGGAATCCCGTGACGATTTCCGGAAGGTGGTTCAAGAAAAACTTCGGATGTCATGGAAACATGGAGTGTGGGAGAGAAAGATGGATCTCTTCAGCGGTTCCATCCACGACCGCGCAGCAGAGGCAGCGCATCACCTTCTTTCTGAAGGATTCATCGTTCGCCTCGATGATCCGCAGGCCCGGGAAAAGGCAATTTCTGGATCATATGAGCCCGAGCACACGCGCTGGGTGTTCAGGCGAACCGAGTCCGGAGTCGAGTATTTCGGCATTATGTGGGACCGGATCAATGAAGATTACTATTCGGTGGCCAAACGGCTGCCGACGGCAAAATGGTCCAATCCCTATATGCTTGTTCGTCCAGAGCAATTCGACGAGATCATGGACTTTGCCCAGCGTTACGATTTCGCTCTTTCACCTGGCGCCGAGGAACTGGTTCAGAAGGCGAGAGAGGCGAAGGACCGGGCGCTGCTGCTGAATGTCCAGAAACCCGAGGATCCGAAGCGCGTTGTCGTCTCTACTGAACCGCCGAAATTGGAAGTGCCGGAGGATGTGGGCATTGATGAGGAGCTTCGCGACACGGACTGACCTCATGCCTCACCAACTCGACGCGGCGACGAAGATGCTTCCGAGCCGCGTCGGAGCACTCTTTATGGAGATGGGAACAGGAAAAAGCCGTACTGCGATCGAACTGGCGCGCGTCCGCGCGCAGAAAATCGATCATTTTATCTGGTTCTGCCCTGTCTCTCTCAAGGAGACGGTGCGCCACGAGATCCTGAAGCATACCGACTGTCGGCCGTCGGAGATCTGCGTCTTCGACGATCGGATCAACGAGCGGAACATCCCGCCGGCCGATTGGTATGTCGTCGGCATCGAGTCGATGCAGTCCAGCGCGCGGACTGTGTTCGCCGTGAACAAGCTGATCACGGAACGCTCGTTCGTCGCGCTGGACGAGTCCCAATACTGCAAGAACCACCGGGCGAAACGAACAGAGCGCATCACACGGCTTTCCGAGCGCGCGCGGTATCGTCTGGCCATGACCGGTACGCCGCTGACACAAGGGGTGGTCGACCTGTATGCCCAGATGCGTTTCCTGTCACCGAAAATTCTGGGCTACAAGTCGTTCTATTCCTTCGCGGCCAACCATCTCGAATACAGCGAGAAGTATCCGGGAATGGTTGTGCGGACTCACAATGAAGAATATCTGGCCGCGCGGATCCGGCCCTATGTGTACCAGGTGACGAAAGAGGAATGTATGACGCTGCCGCCGAAGTTGTACGAGACTCGATGCGTGACAATGACGCCTGAACAGCGCGAGGCATACGAGTATGCGAAGTATCGGTTCCTGTGGGAAGAGGAGCAATATGCGGATCCATTCATGGATCGTGTACGCATCTTCCGCTTGTTAACGGCCCTGCAGCAGATCGTTTGCGGGTTCTGGAATGATCGCGGGAAGCTGCACGAATTTCCACACGAACGGCTGGAACAGCTCCTGCACACCATTTGGATGATCCCGGAGCATGAGAAAGTCATCATCTGGGCGAAATACCACTACGACATCGCCCAGATCGGCCGGGCGCTCGAACAAAGGTATGGCGCGGATGCAGTCGCCTACTATTACGGAGCGCTGAACGAAATGAAGCGGAATCGGGAGTTGGAGAAATTCCGGAGGGAAGCGCGATTCCTCGTGGCGACACAGGGCACTGGTGGGCATGGCCTCAATTTGAATGAGGCAGCCTATGTAGTGTTTTATAACAACGGATTCAAGTATTCTGAGCGTGTGCAGGCGGAAGACCGTTGTCACCGGATTGGCCAGACGAGGAGACCAACCTACATCGACATCCGGTGTGTGAAATCCATTGATGACCGTATTCGCGCTGCGCTTTTCGAAAAAGGCTGTGCGGTTGAAAGTTTCCGGAGGGAAGTGCAGCGGGTTCGGGATTCGGGGATGAAAGAACGAGTGAAGGAGTTGATTTTGTCGCTATGAACCAGGGGGATAAAATTAAAATGCAGGCCATGGAAACACGGGAGTTGTATCTCGCCGGGGCTATCGACTACAAGGAAGCGATGAAGCGATTGAAACCGTATCGCGATTGGTTCAATCAGCGATCGGCCGAGATCGCGCTGAAGTATGGGCAGAAGCCCAAACGATTCAATTTTGGTGAGTTTATGAAGGGGCGCTTTCAATGATCCGCATCGGTCTGTCGGATGCCGAGAAGAGAGATATCGTGCAGCGATACATCCAGAATCACGGCATCACAAATGTCTATGCATTCAGTTGGGAGAGTTTCCACGTCTCTTTTGATGTGGATGTGCCGATCGAGTATTACGGTTACAAGGACATCATCGAGTACAAACCGTTTTACCACTTGCTCGAGGTGATTGACGAGCGGTCGCTCCTGGTCTTCAATGAGTGCATGCGCACCCAAAACCGCAGCGATTTGACCTACAACTGTGCGCATCACTACTGCAATCAGACGCCGCATAAAATCGTGTTCGAGACGTTTCCTTTTATCGAGGACAAGGATGATTTTATGATCCTCCTCGACTTTCTGGACAAGGGGAAATACAAGGGAAAATCATTCGACTGGTCCTTTTTGCATGACGAGGATGTACGCGCCAAGCCGCGGCGGATCATAGCTGAGAGCATCGATGTTGGGCACACAGCAAAGGCGCTGCAAGAGTACGAAAAAAAGAAAGTGCAGCTGTTAGATGGTCTTGGCAACTCCGATCCAGACACGATCCCGCGCAATCTGCATGTCTTCGTCGGGAGGTACAAGGCCGCTCATATTTTGCCCGGGCTTGAGTACGTCGCGCGTAACGACAGATTTAAGCTGCCGAACGTCACGACGTACAAGCACGTCGAGCGGCGGGACTATATCGTCATCGACTTCCCGCACCGCCGACTGGACTTCAACGACTTTTTGAAAACGACAGGTATGCGTCGCGTCCAGTTCTTGAACACCGGGCTAAAGGTCGATCAGCATTATTTTCGTGAACTGCAACACTGGATAGGGAGGTTAGAAGAATTCTATGCTAAAGCAAGTTTATGTGAATAAATCGGTTTTGGAGGCAGCGCGCGAGCGGATCGCCTATATCTTCGATGAGTTCGAAAACATCATCGTTTCCATCAGCGGCGGCAAGGACAGCACGGTATTGGCCCATTTGGCGCTGAAGGAAGCCAACCGACGCGGGCGAAGGATCGGCCTGTTTTTCCTCGATGAAGAGGTAGTCTACGAAAGCACCATTGAACAGGTTGACTATCTCATGAATCTGTATCCGCAGAACACGATCAAACTGTGGCTGCAGATAGAGTTTAATTTGACCAATGCAACCAGCCTTACCGAGCCGTATTTGCGGTGTTGGGAGGCAGGAAAGCACAAGATATGGATGCGTCCGAAGCGCAAGGATGCGATCCATCACCCGTCATGGGATCGTGAATCGGAAGTTATACTCAACAAAGACATCGGGCTCGATTTCTACGCGGTTCTAAAAAACTTCCAACTGACACGACACAATACCGCATTCCTGGTTGGACTTCGCGCGACAGAGAGCCCGAATAGGTGGAGGGCTGTGTCCAAAAATCCAGGATACAAGGATATTTTCTGGAGCACTGCGATGGAAAACGGCAATGTCAGTTTCTACCCTCTTTACGACTGGAACTTTCATGATATCTGGAAATACATCTACGATGAAAAACTTAGATATTCGAAAATTTACGACTACATGTATAAAAAAGGATTGGGTCTGTCGGAAATACGCGTATCCAGTCTGATACATGAAAAGTCATTTAAGGCTCTCGTTGAGTTGCCAGAATTCGAGCCGAAAACATACGACAGGTTGCTACGACGTGTCAAGGGAATCAGTGTCGGAAACCTGTATGGTAAAGAGTCGAAAATGCTTCAGGTTTCTAAACTGCCGAAGAATTTCAAATCATGGCGTCATTATAGGGATTTCCTACTCGAAACATATCCGGATCAGACAAAAAAAGAAATATTCGTCAGACGGTTTGAGAAACATCTGGACAACGAGTATGTAGCGCGACAACAATGTAGACAACTTGTTTTGAACGATTACGAAAACAACCTTCCGGTTGATAACAAACCAGATCCGAGAATCGAAAGACTAAAATACTGGCAGGAGGTATTGTGAGATGAGAAGATACGAAACGGATGCAGGAGTGTTCGAGGTTCCGGATTTTCCGGTTATCCAGACGAAGAAGGGACAGGTCAAACTTCCTGTGATGTGCCCTATCCTTGTCCCACGCCACCTGGTCGTGGCAAACAACTACAACCCGAATCATGTTCCAGACAATAACATGCAGTTGCTGCTGGAGTCTATCGTCAGCAACGGATTTACATTTGCTGTCGTGACGGTGTACGACGAAGAACGAAGATGCTTTGTGATTGTGGACGGTTTCCACCGGAATACGATATTCGGTGAGCGATGGTTGGATGCTGACATTATCCCGATCATCGTCCTGGAGCAAACGATGGCCGAGCGCATGGCGGCGACCGTCCAGTTTAACCGCGCACGCGGTGTTCATCAGGTGGAGCTCATGGCCGAGCTCGTGCGCGCGCTGGTTGAACAAGGGTTGACGGACGAAGAAATCTCTACAAGGCTCGGAATGGAGCCGGAGGAGGTTTTTCGGCTGAAGCAAATCACGGGGATTGCGGAACTCTTCAAAAATCAAATTTACTCCCGGTCATGGGAAATGGTGGAGGTGGACGAGCATGTCTAATTGGGATTATGGTGGCGCATATCTGCGCCACCAGATTCAGCCGGGTGATACTCTCATCTTCTCGGATGGTAGCAAGGCAAAAGTACACAATCTCTTTGATCCGTTGCCCGAATTTATGCTAGAGGCCGATCTGATCTTTGTAGATCCGCCATGGAACTTGGGTAACCTTAACTCATTCTACACGAAGGCGGATCGGGATGATTACCAGGATGATTTTGAAATGTTTTACAAACGCTTATTTTCTCAAATCGCAGAGATTCGACCAAATACCTGCTATGTTGAAGTAGGGAAAGAGTATTTGGCCGACTTTGTGATTGAGATGCGCAAACTGTACCCGCAGGTTACGTTTTACAATAGCACCTACTATCACAAAAAGGACAATCTCTGCTATGTGATCCGAGGAGGGCAAAGGAGAGTCAAGCTTCCGCTAGATGGCATGGATGAAGAGAACATCATCGAGTGGGTCTGCAAGAATGAGGATTTTTCCTGCATCGGAGATCTCTGTATGGGACTTGGTACGGTCGGTTTATACGCCGTCCAGAACGGCAAGCGTTTTGTGGCGACCGAATTAAACCATAAGCGTCTGGCTGTACTCGTCGAGAAGTTATTCGAGAAAGGTCTGAAATACGAAGTAACTGGGGTGAACGAAACATGCCGCTGACATTTGAACCCTTTCGTCAATGGTTTGCACAACAAAGAGACGGCAGCCGGCCGAAGAGAAAAACAGACCTGTATTCGGAGTGCGGTTTCTCTTCGAACACCTGCGGAAAGATCTGGAACGATCGCTTCCCGGTGCGCTCGGAAGTGATCGAAAAGTTGTGCCAGGTGTACGGTCTCCGGGTGGAGCAGGTGATCGCGTATCGGGGGGATGATTCGAAGTGCGATACGAAGTAGGCGGCATGTGGCCGGGGCCGGTGCCATCGTTCGAACAGTGCACAGCCCAGCTCGTCGGCAGCAGTTTTGACATGATCGCTTTCGTCGACGGCCCGACGGCGAAGGAAGTAAAGACGTTCCGCGATGCCTTCATGCGGCTTCATATTTCGGTCATCGATTCCATACCACTGATTGCCGTCTCATACCTCGGTAGCCGCTGGACGTGGGACGCTTCCCTGAATGTGATCGGAATCAGCGAGCAGGATGCGGAGAAGTTCTTCCAGCCGGGAAACGCGGTCAATCTGTTCCTGGTCGACCGGCCGAAGGGTATGATCAGAGCGATCCGAACCGTCGGCATATCTGAAGAAGCGGAACGAACGATCAAAGATGCGCTGCGCGGGCAGATGACGCGATATCGAAGCCGCGCGGAGTTTGATGCGGCGCTCGGGCGGATATACGCTCAGTACACCACGGACGACCTGATCCAGCAGGCGGCGATGGTGTGCGAGTTCAAGGGAAGGTGAGATGGTATGAAGCGAAGCAAGGGGCGTTACCTTGACTATTTCGTTTACGGGAACATCTTGATCCCGGCTGTACTGTTGACGTTTCAAGAGATGTCCGACTTATTGGACGATTCATATGCGGGGAAGATTCGGTTCGTTACTAAACGGAGGAAGGGAGCCTGATCGGCTCCCTTCGCTGAATTACTTGCTTTTTCGTGACCGACTGTTATACTGGCGGTAGGCTCGGCGTTCTTCGTCGGTCAGTTCTGTTACCACGAAGATGCTGGTCTGCTCTTTCTCGAACTCCTCCGGGGTGATGATACCGCGCGCCAACCGGTCATTCAGCACCCGCAGGAGGTGTTCGCGTTTTTGGAGCTTTTCGAAAGCCCTCATGGTATGCTTGTCCATCCTCTTGTTCACCTCCTTTCTACCTATAATTATATACTAACGTGAGTATATAGTCAAGAAAAAATATACTAGCGTGAGTATTTTTATTTTGATATGATGAGGTTGAGGTGATGATCAATGGAGCGGAAAGGAAAAGCTTCAACGCGGGCCAAGAACAAATACAATGCGGCAAACTATGACCGGCTGTATCCGTATGTTCCGAAGGGGCGGAAGGCGGTGTACGAAGCGGCAGCCAAAAAAGCTGGCATGAGCTTGAATGAATTTATCATAGCAGCATTGGAAGAAAAGGTTGATCGTATTAACCAGATTTAGTAAGATAAGTATAGCCGTATGCGGAAGCACCGCTGCGGCCCTTTCTTTTGTCTTGAATAGGAACGTATGTTCGTATATAATCGCTTACACGGGGGTGGTTGGAATCAAGCGCACGAAATTGACACCAGGTAGTAACCTGCTGTGGGAAGGAAGCCGGATGATCATTCCAGAACACAAAGAGGCGCTTGTGCGCCACAGGGAGGAAATTGCCATGGCAAAACCGAAGAGACCGGTCCGCGACGAATTCGAGCTCGAGGAGTTGGCCGGCCGGCTGCAGGATGCGATGGAGGAGGGCCGAGAACTCGAGATCACGATCTGGGGCCGCGACATCCCGATCCGGGGAAAAATCGTGAAGATGGATCCGGAAACGCGTCGGGTGCATATTGCGCATTTCGGCAAAGTGGAGAAGGTGCCGTTCCTGGATATTTTGGCAGCAGAACGCCCCGGATGGTAATCCGGGGCGTCGTTACTTCAACACTTTTAGCATCTGGACTAAGTATTGGCCTTCAATTCTACCTTCATCCTCGGAATCTCTTGTTCTTTCACCGAATTTCACGAATCCATTCCTAGAATAAAAATCGATTAGTTTAGGCTTATCTTCACATTCCAAATAGACAACTCTTCCACCTATCAACTGTTGGATAAAGCGCAATTGATCTAATGCCATTTTAAGCAATTCGTCCCCTGAAATCTGAGTGTTCAAGCCATCGGTAAAATTTTTCCCGAGTTGCGCTATCAGAGGTGCGGGAAGAATATATCCTTTATTGTTTACGTCTCTTGTGCCAAACTTGCCAATTCTTCTTCGCAGTGTTTTGGAAAGGCCCTCGTCTTTCACGGAGATGGATTTTTGGGTCAATGAGTAATACCCGACCAATCTCGGCTTGCCTTGAAACTGAATGAAAACTGTGTGAGTTTGGGTAATACTTTGTTTGGCGAATTCAATGGCCCGATTTTTCAGAAAATATTCAACGTCTTTATTCAGTGGACATGAAAAATCGGAAAGAATCTCTTTAACATGATCCTCTCCGAGTTTATCTATAAGATCTAGCAGGGAGACCTCAACATACCCCTTTAGGGTCATTTAAAAATTTCTTTGATCGTGTCGCCGCGAATTACTCGGTGCATTTTCGATAATGATACGTCCGCGGCACTTTTTTTATCTGCGTTCTCCAGAGCAGAAATCAACCTCCGGCTGCTTTTTTTATCTTTAATAACGATATTTTGCGTAATGCTGCTAGTAGCCATACCAGGTTGACCTCCTTCCTGCATTATCATATGCAGGACTCCCCGCTTTTATGCATTCAATTATAGCGTAATGATGAAAAAAGTAAATCGGCCTATGAGCTCAAAATTCAACAATTTTATGGATTTCCGGAGCACTCGCTATTTAAATGTCAGCGAAAATGTCCCCAAATTGTCCCCATCGGGGTTCTTGACGCTGGTTTGAGGTCTTGATGATGATTTTCAGAAAACGAAAGGAGCCTTGTGTATCAAGGCTTCTCAGCGATTTGTAGTATGGAGCGGGTGAAGGGAATCGAACCCTCGTCTCAAGCTTGGGAATCTGGATTGCAACTCCCGACGGAAACTGATTATACCCGAAGAAGGCCGATATTTCAAGGCTCGTGTTTTCGTTTGAGGTATCTGAACCGGTTGAGATCGATAATTTCTGATTCGGATTGTCCCCAATTTGTCCCCAGCGAGGCAGCAAGCTGCAGCGGATCGAATTTTTCGAGTCGGTTGGCGACTCCGCGGCTGGCTTTCTTGGTGACGTGCGTATAAAAATCGGCCGTCGTCTCATACTTGGCATGACGGAGACGTTCCTGGATCAGTTTCAGGTCAACACCATCTTCGGCGAGCAGCGTCGCCGTTGTATGACGGAGATCGTGGAGGCGAATGTGACGAAGCCCGTGCTTCTTCAGAAACTTCCGCCATGTGTGCGTTGGAGTATCGTGGTAATACGGCTTACCATAGCCGGAGTGGAAAACAAACTCGTACTCTCCGCCGAGCCATTCTTTTTCAGGAATAGCTAGCTTTTCTTTCTTCCATTCCTTCTTGAATGCCTTCAGTTCGCGCATATACCATGCCGGCATATCGACCCATTCTTCGTTATCCTCTTTGGTACCCTTGATCATAGGTTGTCCATTTTGGGTCCACGAGATGCTTTTCCCGATGAATATGCGGTTGTTCTCAAAATCGACGTCAGACCATTCGAGAGCCAGCAGCTCGCCGCGCCGGAACCCGCCCATCATGGCGCCAAAGTAGTAGAGCCGCCAGACAGATGGAAGCTGAAGCATCGCCAGAATCGCCCGGATCGCTTCTTCGTCGCCATATGCGTTCTGCCTCTTTTTCTTCGGGACCTTCGGGGCCGGGACGGATTTCGCCGGGTTATCTTTGATCAGTTTCAGATCGACCGCAGCATTCATGACTGCGACGAATACCTTGAAAATGTTGAGCTGGGCACTGGGAGAAAGGGGGATATCCTTTCCGTCCATCCTTGCTTCTGGCTTCGTCAGGTAGTCTTTGAAATCCAGCACATGCAGCGGTTTGATCTCGTCCACGAAATACCGCTCAAAATAAGGAATGACATGAGAATCGAGCCGGTCGAGATAATTTACCAAAGTACGAGGAGAATAGTTGCCTGGTGCATACTTCTCCCGCCAAATTTTCGCCAAGTCCCGAAAAGGCATTTTCTCCGGAACCTCTTTCGGATTGCTGGTTTCAGCCTCGACCTTCAGCCGCATGAGCTCCTCGTCAAAGAACTGCTTTACCTTATTCGCATGCCTGACGAGATCCGCTGACCCGCCGTTCTTGAGGAACCGATTCAGCGAGGCCGAAGATTTGAGAATGTCCGGATTCACCTCCATCAGTTTCTGCACTGCCTTCAATACCGGACCTTCCTCGATCGAGATCGTTTTCCTGCGCCGCTCACGTTCGCCCAGGGCGTTGAACCCCAAATCGACGGTGAGGCGCCAGGAATTTTCGCCGCGACGCTCAAACGTGCCCTTCGCCATGATGCTATCCCTGTTTCCATCTATCTCTGAATTTTCTTAATTCGTCCGGTTCAATCCCAAAACGTGCGCCGGCCGGAATTTCACCGAGTCGCCCGCGGTCGATGCCGATCCGGCCGGTCTCGTCGACGATGAGGTCATCGGCCGTCAGCATGACCGTCTGCTCATCGGATGTTCCGAACGAGAGTTCGATAAAAAACGTCTTTTGTTCGTCTGGAAGATGTTGCTCATTAGGTTTGAGAATAGCAATCTTTTTCTGATTCATATCGACTTGTAGACGATATCTGAGCCCCATGATACTCACCTCCATCTTATTGTCGCACCATGTACCGACCATTGGCGTGCTTGTACAATTTCGACCTGCATTTATAGCAGCGCGTAGAATTGCCCCGGACCTTGATCTTTCGACCGCATGCTGGGCACTCGATAGGATCGGAAAAAAGCGTGATTATTCCATTTCCGCCGGCTAAAATGACGCCGAGAAACAACCCCACTACTACGCAAGTTAAGATGAACACAATCACGGGCACACCCCCTTTTAGAAATAATCACCTTGATACGAACACATGTTCTATATAAAATAGAACTGTGAGCGCTGGAACTTACAATAGTGGTTACCGCTGGCAACCGCAATTTTTTTATCTATACGACAAGGAAACGGAGGATCAGAGCCATGGAAGACGTCAAAATTGGTCGAGAGTTTGAAGAAGATTGCATCGATGAGAATATGGTTGCATCACTGGTTTCGTTGATCCTCCGATCCCCTAATTCTTTTCGCCAGATCAAACGCTGCATCGAGTGCCTTCAGAAAAGCGGGGTCAGTTAGTTCGACCCCGTATTCATTTGCTACTTCACGAAGTTGTTCAATAAATCTTCGCTCGTCCTCGTCCAGATCATCGTTTGTCACATTCCTTGGCTTTGGATCATGATTGCGTCCGAGAAGATAATCAACGTTACTAGCAAACAAATCTGCAATTTTTGAGACCGTCTCCAAAGGGGGTTGCTTCGTTCCGTTTTCATATGCGGTATAAGTAGAGCGAGCAACCCCAATTAAGTCCGCAACATATTCTTGAGTCCACCTAGGATCCTTTATTTTTCTTGACTCCCTCAGCGCCTTCAATCTACGCCCGAATCCATCCATCATTAACACCACTCTTTTGTTGATACCCCTAATTATAATGTTGCCGAAAGAAACATAAACAAAATGTTACTGAAAGTATAAATTTATTGTTGACATGTTTCCGAAAGGAACATATACTTAAACTAGTCGATGTTACTATAAGGAACTGCACGGAGGTGAAAGAGGTGAGGTCCTGGCTGAAAGAAGCGCGAGAGCAAAGGAGTCTGACCCAAGAAACGGTTGCAGAGAACGCCGGAATTTCGCGTTCGTACTACACATCTATTGAATCCGGCATGAAAACCCCTTCTGTTGAAGTCGCAAAGTCGATTGCCGAAACATTGGGGTTTAATTGGACTCTTTTTTTTGACGAGCAATGTTCCCGTAAGGAACAAGACAGGGTTTGTAAAAACGGCAATAGTGCCCGCGACGCAGAATCCGCATGAAAGGAGCGATCAGCATGCCCGAGATCACGATGACCATGGACGAGCTCCAGCAGTTGATCCGGCAGGAGGCCGAGCGCGCTGCATCGGGCAAACACGAAAAAGGCGTCAACGCTGATGTTGCAGCTGATTTCCTCGGAGTCAGCGTTGACACGCTTATGGCCGAGGCAAAGGCATTTCGGGTGCCGCACGTTCGTCTCCGCAGCAGGTATATCTTTCACATCCCAACGCTGGAACGCTGGATGCAAGAACAAGGATTGCGAAATGCTCAGGGCGCCGGGGCCAGCGGCCTTAAAGGCGCATGAGCATAACAAAAAACCCGCCAGCCCAACGCGAGCTGGCGGCACAGGGGTGTAGGGTCGGGCTCGACTATGATTTTACAAACATACCAAACCCTGCACCATGTCAAATTGGCATGAAGGGGGGGTGAGCGTGAAAGGCGATTTTGGAATTGGCGCGATCTTACGCGCTGTGCGCGTTCGGTCCGGCTTGAGCCAAGAAGAACTGGCAGCCCGGCTCCACTACAGCCAAAGCGACATCAGCAGGTTTGAGACGGGCGCGAAAGAGCCAACGGCATCAATCTTCCTCCGCTGGCTTCGCGAGACGAACGCGCATGAAGTGATGGTGGCTTACTTCTGCGGCCTCGACGGGCTGCAAATTATGCAGACCATACTCGGACTGACGGGGATGGGTTGAGAAAGGAGTGTTGACATGATCGAACATATTCGTCGCATCCAGTTCTACACGCGAAAAGCGGCAACGTATGCAACCGACCGGCGGCCGCAACACATGCGGAACCGGTATCGATTCGAACGGCTGATGCGGTACAAAGCG
>Ga0310822_100167_pt1 | contig 57813 bp, 68 predicted proteins | sample P4_ome_2_FD_201313 | JGI IMG/M metagenome (GOLD analysis project Ga0310822, IMG submission 201313) | Sorghum-adapted microbial communities from Joint BioEnergy Institute, Emeryville, California, United States - P4_Day56_Rep2 | ecosystem: Engineered > Bioreactor > SSF (Solid state fermentation) >... | reverse complement strand
TGAGCCATATTCGATCTCCTCCTGAAGAATGTTGTTTCGACACCACCATTCTAACTGAGGGATTTGAATATGGCTCCCCTTATTTTTGGGAGTATAGCATTTTTACACAATTATACGGACTCAACTCATTGCGGCCTGCGGATTTCCGATCTGCTTAACCTGAAGGTTGGCGACGTCCGCGACCAGCTGCACATCAACTACGTCGCCAGGAAAACCAGGAACCGCAGGAAGCGCAGGAAAGAAAGGCGGTTCATCATTCACCCGTCGTACTATGACGATCTCATGATGTACATCCAGGACATGGACGACGATGAATATTTATTCGCTTCGCGGCAAAAAAAGGCGTCTGGTGAAAAAGGACAGCCGATCAGCCGGCAGATGGCCTGGCGCATGCTTTCGGATATCGCGAAGCGCTTCGGTCTCAAGGATATTGGTACGCACTCGCTCCGGAAAACGTGGGGCTATCACCTGCTCTTGAACGCCCCGCCGGAGCAGTGGGGCTATGTCATAGCGTTACTCATGGAGGCGTTCGGACACGAGTCGCAGGAGGTCACTTTGCGGTATTTGGGCCTCACTCAGGACATGCTCGATCGCATGGTTCTCCGGTTGAGTTTTACAAAAACCGGGTGATGGTTAAACTCGAAATTTGCAGTCGCTAAAGCCTTGAAAATTGCGGGATCAGCGAATTTACGAGTTTGACAGAATCAGTATTTAGTCAAAGTGTAGAGCAAGTATCTGGAAAATCACCGAGGGATTTTTCCTCGGTTTTTTCATCGCTTCGTTTGGAACGCTTCCAGCCGGAAAGCGCTTCAACGTGAAAACAGACTCAATTGTGCCGGAGGTGGGGTGAATGTAGTGGCGCAGAAACGCAGCCCCTTGGAGCGCAAGGCATTCAAGATGTGGTGCAAGGCCGGGCGGCCGCGGAAGCTGAAATGGATCGCCGACGAGCTCGGCGTCAGCCCCGAAATGGTGCGCAAATGGAAGCACTACTACGATTGGGAGAACCGGGAAGATCCGCGCCGTGGTGCGCCGAAGGGCAACAAAAACGCCAAGGGCAACCGTGGCGGCCCGGGCGCCCCGCCGGGAAACGATCGGGCCGTCAAGCACGGCCTTTACCGGAAATACATGCCGCAGGACGAGGAGTTTCTGGAAGTCTTCGACCTGGCTGCCGAGGCCGATCCGCTCGACATGCTCTGGCACAGCATCGTCATGAAATTCACCGCCATCATCCGGGCGCAGAAGATCATGTTCGTCCGGGATCGGGACGACGTGACCAAGGAGCTGAAAAAGGTGAAGGAAGGCGGCGTGTTCACCGAGCGTGAATGGGAAATCCAGTTCGCGTGGGACAAGTACGCCAACTTCCTGAAAGCCCAGGCAGCCGCGATCAGCACGCTCAATTCGCTGATCAAGCAGTATCTGGCTGCTGCCCCTGAGGACGACGAACGCCGCGTGAAGCTGGAACTGATGCGGGCGCAGATTGCGAAGGTGAAGGCGGAGACGAAGGAATTGGAGGACGCAGGCCACGCTGGCTCGGCGACCATCATCGACGACGTCCCGTTGCAGTCACCGGCAGGTGAAAGCGATGGTTAGGTTGTCACGCCTTATTGCCGCCTCGTTTTACACTCTGTACCACCTCATCAAGCAGGGAGCGTACACGCACTGGTGGTTGAAGGGCGGCCGGGGCAGCACGAAGTCGTCCTTCATCAGCCTGGTCATCATCCTCGGCATCATGCGGCACCCGGGAACGCACGCCGTCGTGCTTCGGAAGGTCGCCGCGAACCTGAAGGACAGCGTTTACGAACAGCTGCTATGGGCGATCGACGTACTCGGCGTTAGCCATCTGTGGAAGGCGAAACTGAGCCCGCTGGAGCTCGTCTACATCCCGACCGGCCAGCGGATCATTTTCCGGGGCGCGGACAAGCCCCGGAAAATCAAGTCGACCAAAGTCAAGCGCGGGTACATCCGCTGGATCTGGTACGAGGAAGTGGACGAGTTCAACGGACCGGACGAAATCCGGATTATCAACCAATCGCTGATGCGGGGCGGACAGAAGTTCGACGTGTTCTATTCATTCAACCCACCGCGGTCGGTTAGCAGCTGGGTGAACACCGTCGTCCTGGAAAAACGGCCGGACACATTCGTGCACCACAGCACCTACCTTGATGTGCCCCGAGAGTGGCTGGGCGAGCAGTTCCTGATCGAGGCCGAACACCTGCAGAAAGTGAACCCGTCCGCATACGAGCACGAATATCTTGGCGTGCCAAACGGCACGGGCGGTGAAGTGTTCACGAATGTGAAGGCCCGCGTCATCACGGACGAGGAGATCGCTCGGTTCGACAGGATTTATCGCGGCCTCGACTTTGGTTACGCTTCGGACCCGCTGCACTATACTGAATGCCATTATGACAAGACGCGCAGGCGTCTTTTTATATTTTTCGAGATTCACAAGGTTGGGTTGAAGAACCGGCATGCCGTCGAAGAGATCAAGCGGCAAAACCCCAATAACCGGCAGGTTATCGCTGACTCCGCTGAGCCAAGGACCATTAACGAGTTCAGAGAGCTGGGGTTGAACATCGTCGGTGCGAAAAAAGGACCCGATTCGGTCGACCACGGCATCAAATTCCTGCAGGACCTCGAAGAAATCATCATCGACCCGGTGCGGTGCCCGAACACGCTGCGCGAATTCACGCAGTACGAGTTGGAGAAGGACGCGAACGGGAACTGGAAAGCTGGGTTCCCGGACCGCAACAACCACAGCATCGACGCAGTGCGGTATGCCTTGGAAAGCGAAATCAACATGCGGACCATCAAAGCCGCGCCGACCATCGCCAGATAGGAGGTGACATAGCTTGCTCCCGGATTTCAGCTACGAAATCGAGCAAATCCAGAAGGGCGGCATCACGCCGGAGCTGGTGCAGCGCATTCTTCGAAAATTTGAGCCGCGACAGGCGGAGATGAAGAGGCTGTACCTGCGGTATTTGGGTGATCCGCAGGGGATACCCATCTTCCAGCGACGGCTCGCCGACGAGAGGAAAGTCAACAACCGGGTCGCCAATGATTTTTTTGGCGAGATTGTCGACATGAAAGTCGGTTACTTCGCCGGGAATCCGATCAGCTACAACTACGCGAAGGACGATCCGAATTACGAGGAAGCCCAGGGCCTCATCACGCGGTTCGCAGCTCTGAACAATTTGCCCGACCTGGACGTCGAGGTCACGAAGATGGCCGCGATCTGCGGATACGGAGCCAGGCTCCTTTACATTGACAAACAGGCCCGAGAGCGAGCAAAGAACCTGCCGGCATTCGGGACGGTGTTCCTGACGACCACCGGCGACATCACGGAGCCGGATTACGCCCTGTACGTGTACACGGTGCTTGACGAACGCGACAGCCCGATCCGGAAAGTGGAGTTTTACGACGAGACGTACACGCACTTTTTCATCGAAACGCGGTCGAACAGCGGGACGTACCAGGTCGAAAAGCCGCCGGAGCTTCATCCGTTCGGTATGTGCCCGGTCGTCGGGTTCCCAAACAATGCCGAGCTGCAGGGCGATGCCGAGAAGGTGCTCAGCCTGATCGACGCCTATGATCGGACCATGTCCGACGTGAACAGCGAGATCGAGGCGTTCCGCCTAGCGTACATGGCGTTTGTTGGCGGCCAGATCGACGAGGAAACGCTCAACGAGGCGCGCAGGACCGGAGCGTTCAGTGTCCCGGATGGCGGCGACATTAAGTTCATCACGAAGCAGCTGGATGACGCCATCGTGGAGCACCATCTGGATCGCCTGCACGACAACATCTATCGGTTTTCGAAGACACCCGACCTGTCGGACGATGCATTCGGCGGCGGGGCGCAGTCCGGGGAGGCCCGGAAATACCGGCTTCTCGGGTTGGAGATGAAGACTGGCTTCTTCGAAAACAAGTTCCGATCCGCGTCGAAACGCATGTTTGAGCTGCTCGCCGGTCCGTGGAAAATGAAAACTCCTTCGCTCCGGTTCGACCCGCTGAACGTCTGGTACGAGTTTAAGCGGAACTTCCCGCGGGATCTTCTCTATGAAGCGCAGGCGACTCGCCAGCTGAAAGGCATGGTCAGCGAGCAGACGCGGCTCAGCCAGCTGTCGTTCGTCGACGACGCGCAGTACGAGATCGAGCTGATGCAGCGAGAACGGGACGAAATCCCGGAACTGGATCTGCCAGACGACGAGGGCGATGATGCTGTATGAGCCTGGACAAGTACGAGGACGAGCTGCGCAAAGCCAACGAGAAGCAGACAGCGGCCGTCGAGGCGCAGATCCGCCGGAACTTCGAAATCGCGCTTCACAGCATCATCGCCGAGATCGGTCTGCTGTACGCCAAGCTGGAAACCGATGGGAAGCTCACCTACGAGGAAATGGCCAAGTACAACCGCCTGCGTCGCCTGGAAAAGCAGATCATGGCCCAGGTGGACAAGATGAGTGCGAAGAACCAGCGGGCGCTGCGGCGGCTGCTTCGGCAGGCGTATTCGCATTCGTATGAGTGGATGGCTTGGGCGATTGAGCGGGAGAGCCGGGCGCGTCTGTCGTATGCCGCGATTCCGCTTGAGAAAATCGACCGCATCATTGAAGAGCCGGTAGGCGGGCGAACGCTGAAAGGGCGGCTTTCCCGGCTCCGCCGGCAGACCGTCGACGAGCTTTTCCGGAGGATCACAGCAGACTTGGTCGAGGGCAGCACGCTGAAGAAGATGACCGCGAACGTCCGTGATGTGCTGAATACCAGCCATGCGGACACTGTCCGGATCGTCCGTACGGAGGCGCACCGGATCCAGGAGGCGGCGACGTTGGCCAGCGCGCAGCATGCGGATGCGCAGGGCGTCGTGATGATGAAGAAGTGGAATTCGCTGCACGACGAGAAGGTTCGGCACACGGCAGCCGCAAACCACCGGCTGATGGACGGGCAGGAAGTCCGGGTGGATGAGGACTTCGAACTGCGCCCGGGCGGCGGGTACGGGAAAGCACCGGGAAATACCGGTGTCGCCGCCCACGACATCAACTGCCGGTGCTTCACGACGTACAGAATCGCTGAGATCCAGCGCAAGACACACAAAGAGCTGGCAGACATCACGTTCGAGGAATGGAAGAAAACGCGGTTAAAGCAGCCGTAACGCGGCTGTTTTTCTATTTAAAAACCTGAGGGCGGGTGTCGGCGAACTCTGCGTAGGGCGTCGGCATGGCCGAACTCGAGAAATGGAGGAATCAGCGAATGCAAGACATGCTCAAATTGACGCCGCTCAGAATGGATCTGCAATTCTTTGCGGCGGACGCTGGCCAAGGTGGGGGAACTGACGCCGCAGGAGGCGTGCAGGGCCAACAAGGAGGCCAGGGGAATGGTGCAGGTGCCGGCGACGGCCAAAGCGGCTCTGGAGGCGATTCTGGCGGTCAGAGCGGGCATCAACTGACGCCCGAACTGGAAACATGGCTGCAGAAGCAAATCCAGTCCGCCGAGGACCGGGTCAGGACGGCATATTCGAAGCAGCTCAAGCAGCTTGAGCAACAGCTCCAGGCAAAAATGACCGAAGAGGAAAAGATTCAATACGAGCTGGAGAAAAAACGCCGTGAACTGCTGGAGAAGGAGGCGGCGTTGAAACGGCAGACGGTCGAGCTGGAAGCGACGAACCTGCTGGCCCAGGCCAACCTGCCGATCCAATTCAAACCGTTCGTGCTCGGCGACGATGTCGAGCAGACCAAGCAGCGCATCGAGGACTTCAAAAAGCTTTGGGACGCTGCTGTGTCCGAAGAAGTCACGAAGCGCATGGCCGCTGGCGGTCGGACGCCGCCCAGCGACGGAGCCGGAGGAAGAGCCGGCTTCAGCATGAACGACCTCATTCGCAGCGCCGCAAGGCGCTAATTTCATTTGCGGGAGAGTGAAAAGAAGATGCCTACGAATGCGATCCTTCGCACCGACGCGGAAGCCTTGATTCCCGAGGAAGTGGCTCGGGAAATCATCCAGGGCGTGCCGCAGTATTCGGCCGTCATGCAACTCGCGACGAAGTTGCCCAACATGACGGCGAAGCAAAAGCGTCTGCCTGTGCTCAACTCGTTGCCCATGGCATATTTCGTCAACGGCGACACCGGCACGAAGCAAACCACGAAGGTGGACTGGAAGAACAAGTACCTCGAAGCCGAGGAAATTGCGGTCATCGTGCCGATCCCGGAGGCTGTGCTGGATGACGCCGAATACGACATCTGGGGCCAAATCCGCCCGCGGATTGAGGCGGCATTCGGCGAAGTGTTCGACGCAGCCGTTCTGTACGGCACGAACAAGCCGTCCACCTGGCCGGATGGTATCGTGACGCAGGCTGAGCAAAAAGGCAAGGTCGTGACGCTCGGCACCGGAAACGATCTGTACGACGACATCATGGCCGAGGGCGGCGTGATCGACCTGGTCGAGCGCAGCGGCTTTTTCGTGAACGGACACGTGGCCGCCGTGAGCATGCGCGCGAAGTTGCGCGGGCTGAGGGACGCCGATGGTCAGCCGATCTTCAAGGCGACCATGCAGGAAGGCACCCGGTACCAGCTTGACGGTGAACGGATGATCTTCCCGCTGAATGGCGCGGTGGATCCGACGAAATCGCTGATGATTTCCGGCGACTGGAGCCAGCTGGTGTACGCGATCCGGCAGGACATCACGTACAAGATCCTGACGGAAGCGGTCATTCAGGACCCGGCGACCGGCGAGATCGTGTATAACCTCGCTCAGCAGGACATGGTGGCCCTGCGTTGCGTGATGCGGCTCGCTTGGCAAATTCCGAACCCGATCAACCAGCTCGACCGGAACGAAAACACCCGGTTCATGTTCTCCGTCCTGAAGCCGCCGGCATCGCCGTAATGATTCAACCCTGCGGAAGACGTGCTTCCGCAGGGTATTTTTCGATGAAAGGGTGATCGTGGTGCAAGTGGAAATGCTGGTGCAGACCTTCTACGGGCGGCCGCTGAAACCCGGGGATGTCATCGATGTGACCGAGGCCGTCGCGGCTCGCTGGGAAAAGCACGGGATCGCCAGACAGGTCCAGGAATCCGCACCGGAACCGCCTACTCCGCCGAAGAAGGGCGGAAAGAAAAATGACGCTGAATGAGCTGAAAACTCTGCTCGGGATCCCGGCGGAAGACACATCGAAGGACGCTCTGCTTGAAATTCTTCTGTCAGCTGCCATCGATTTCGTGATCGAATGGACACAGAATCCGTTCACGAAGAATGACAGCGACGCCATCATCCTGCCGTCTGGTGTGAAGCTGGCGATCAGCATGATGATCCAGGCGGCGTTGGCTGCGGGTATTGGCACGGAGGGCGCGGCCGCCGGGGTGGTCGAATCCGAGCAGGTTGGCCAGCTGCGGCAGACGTTCCGGAACCCGGCGGAAATCTGGACGACCGGCGGGGGAATCAGCGGCGCATCCGGCGGCAGCACGGCGCCATGGTTCGCGCTCCTGAAACCGTACACCCGGATCCGGTTCGTGCCGGCCGGGTCCAGCAAGCGGGATGTGCTGCCATGCCCGTGAAGGTTCGCGATGAAAACCGCATTCCCCGGCTCCTGAAGGAGCTGGACAACCTGGGCAAGCGGAAGATCCGCGTCGGCATCATGGGCGGCGACATGGCCATGATCGGCCGGGTGCATGAATTCGGCGCCCGGATCCCGGTGACGCCGAAGATGCGGAAGTGGTTCGCTGCGCAAGGGTATCCTCTGCGAAAAGACACGACGCACATCGTCATCCCGGAGCGGTCGTTCATCCGCGCCGGTTTCGACGAAAACGAAAAAGCGTTTCTGGAAGAAGCGAAAAAATGGTTGATCGAGGCATTCCGGAAGGGCACGCCGGCGGACACGGTGCTGGAAGCGCTCGGCCTTCAGCTGCAAGGCATGATGCAGGAGTACCTGCGGAACTTGAGCGAACCGCCGCTTTCCCGGATGACCGTGGAAATGACCGGGCGAAGCAATCCGCTGGTCCATACCGGGCACCTGCTTGAGGCGATCGTGTACGAGGTGGTGTGACGTGCCGAATCTGTATCGTTTCAGGCACCTCATCGAAAAATACAGCGTTCCGTGCCAGCTCATCAGCCGCGAAACCGGGAGCTACGATAACGACGGCATCTGGCGTGAGCCGCATGACGTCACTCGTGACACGAAAGCAGTCATTCTTCCAGTTCCGGAGCGCACACTGTACGAATCTGGCGGGCGGTACACGGCGGAGGACCGGCTGATCATCGCCCTCGAAGCGTTCCCGCTACAGTCGCACATCGTTTACCGCGGAAAGAATTACCGGATCGAGGAAGAAACGGACTTCTCCGAATATGCGGACTTCCACCAGTACCTTGCAAAGCGGGTGAGCGCGGTTGATTGATTATGCCAGCCTCAGATCAGCCATCGTCCGCCCGCTGTCCGCGGCGCTTGGAATCCCGGTCATCATGGGAGACCAGACGGGGAAAATGCCGCCGTATCCGTTCGTCACGTACAAGATGACGTCTCCGTACCTCGCGCCCGCGCACGGCGTCGAGGATGTCGAGAACGTGGACGGCGGCATCCGGCGGACGCAGGAAAAGCATGTCGAGATCGTGTTTTCGTTCACGGTGCACTCCCGGGACGCGGACGATGCCTACCAGCGATGCTATGCGCTCATCGAATTTTTCGACTTCACGGGGCGGGATGCGCTGCGCGGCGCCGGGATCACGGTCGTCGAAATCACCAACGCCCAGAACCGTGACGTGTTCCTTACGGTCGAATATGAGCGCCGAGTCGGCTGCGACGTGCGGTTCCGGGTTGTGGCCCGGTCCGAAATGGACGACGTGTATATCGAATCTGCTGAAATTGAAAGGAGTTGATCGAAGTGCCTCTGAAAGATGTGACGGTCACCATCGACCTGGTCAAGCCGCCCGGCCTAATTGGGTTCGGCAATCCGCTGATCCTGACCGGGAAATCAGGTGGCTCGCCGTTCAAGGAGTACCTCGATCTGGACGCCGTAAAGGCGGACTATGCTGAGGGGACCGAGGCATACAAGGCGGCCGCCGCAATCTTCGCGCAAGGCGACAATCGGCCGGCGAAGGTTGCCATCGCCGCATACGATTCTGACGTGGCCGGGACCTTCACGGATGTTCTCGGCGCCGTCTACGAGCGCGACTGGTACTTCGCCATCATCACGAGCGCCGACGTCTCCGACATCATCGCGGTTGCTGACGTCATCGAGCAGCGCGGCGGAAAGCTGTTTGCGGCGCGGACGGCGGACCTGGCCGATCTGGCGGCCATCTTCGCCAAGAAATACGACCGCACGTTCGTGCTTTATCACAGCGACCCGGCGGAAGTCGCAAAGTATCCCGAGGCTGCTTGGGTTGGCGCCGCTGGTGCGCAGCCTGTGGGCAGCGTGACGTGGAAGTTCAAGCGGCTTGTCGGAATCACGTCGGACAACCTGACTGCGACCGAACTGAACAACGTCCATGCCGCCGGCGGGAATGCCTACGTGACGAAGGCCGGGGACGATGTGACGAGCGAAGGCAAAGTCGTGAGCGGCGAGTACATCGACGTCATCATGGCCAAGGACTGGGTGCAGGTGAACATCGAGCACAGCCTGCAGAAACTGCTGAACCAGTCGCCGAAGATTCCGTTCACGAACGCCGGAATCGCGCAACTGGAAGCCGCGACGGTGAATGTGCTGCGCGAAGGGTTCAACCAGGGCATCATCGCCGCGGACGCCGACGGCCTGCCGCTGTACAGCACCAACTTCCCGCGGCGGGAAGAGACGAACCCCGCTGACCGTGCGCAGCGGAAGTACACCGGCGCCACGTTCTCGTTCGAACTGGCCGGCGCTGTGCATGAAGCGACCATCCGCGGCACCATCTCGGTGTGAAGGAGGGAAGCAACGTGATCAGATCCTATGACGCGAAAAATGTGACGGTGACCGTCGGTGGCGTGTACATCACCGGATTCGCTGAAGGCTCATTCGTGGAATGCGAGAAGGCGGAAGATACGTTCCAAACGTCCGTTGGTGCCCAGGGTGATGTGGCGGTCGCTGAAGTCAACAATCCCCTCGGCGCGATCACCCTGACGCTTCAGCAGACCTCTCCTTCCGTACCCTATCTGGACCGGCTCGCGGCATCGAAGCAGATGGTTTCGGTGTGGGTGATCAATCAGAACGAACCGCGGGAAAAGACCGGCGGGACACAGGCCCGGGTGTTGCGGCCTGCAAGCCGGTCGTACTCCAATTCCGTCGAAGCTCGGGCGTACCAGCTGCAGGTCTTCGATTACACGCAAGAATGAACGGGCCGGATCCGGCCCCTCTTTTTCCATTTCCATAAGGAGGAATGATTCGTGAGCGACGTGATCAAGAAGCCACGCCAGAAGACCGTCACCATTGGCGGCATCGAATTCACGTTCCAGTTCCCGGGTGTGCGGAAGGCCATTCAAATGACGGACGCCAGCAAAAACAGGTACGGCCAGCTGATGTCCGAGCCGTACTATGCACAGATCATGGAACACGTGATCGCGAACCCGCGCACCAACTGGGATTTCTGGGACGATCACCTGGACATCATGGAAGAGGTGTTCGCGGAAGCGATCCGATTTCTGCACGCCCCCGGAACGTCCTGATCCCAATTTCTACGCAAAAATGGCCGAACAGCGGTATCTGTTCTGGCGGCTCGTTTTCGAGGGCGGCCTCCCGCCGTCCGAGGTCGACATGATGGATTGGGATGAGATTCTGGAAGCGAACGCAGCGCTGGATATGTTTCCGAAAGGAGGGGGAATACCGTGGCCGGTGAAGCCCTGAGAAGCCTGTACGCGGAAGTCGGATGGAAGATCGATGATGCGCCGCTACGCCGGCTCGACAAATTGCTGGACGAAATCAAAGCGTCCATGCTTGGCGGTGCTGTCGAGCGGTTTGAAAAGGAGCTGGCCGATGCGAGCGACGAGGCCGAGCATCTCGGCGACGAGCTGAAAAAGACCGGAAAGGAAGCAAAGACCGCCCTGGACAAGCCGACCGACCAAGTGAAGCGACTGAAACGGGAAATGAAAGAAAGCGGGGATCAGGCCGACCGAGCACGGACGAAGTTCCAGCGATTCGGCTCCGCGGCGTACACGGCACTCCAAAAAGCTAGCATCCTCGGCGCACGGCTCAGTTCGAGCATATTCCGGCTCGGTGGAGCGATACTGCGGGCGCCATTCTCCCTCCCAGGCATGGTTCTCGGCGGCATGGCATCATATGGAGCCGTGCGGTACGGGTTCATGAATCCCCTTCAGGTGGCCAGCGAGTTCGAGCAGGCTGAGATCGCATTCACCACGATGCTCGGCAGCGCCGAGAAGGCCCGCAAGTTCATCGATGAGATGAACCGGTTTGCGATCGAAACGCCTTTCGAGTTGGCCGGTGTCCAGGACGCCGCGAAACGCATGCTGGCGTTTGGGTTCCGGCAGGAACAAATCATTCCGTACCTCACTGCCATCGGGAACGCTGCGGCCGGATTGGGCGGAGGAACGGACCTCATCGATCGAATTTCGCTGGCAATCGGACAGATGCAAGCCAAGGCGAAAGTCAGCGCCGAGGAAATGCTACAGTTGACCGAAGCCGGTATTCCGGCGTGGGAAATCCTGGCCACGAAGATGAACAAGTCCACGAGAGAAGTGATGGACTTGTCCTCGAAGGGTCTGATTCCCGCCAGTGAGGCCATCGAAATGCTGATCGAGGGCATGAATGAGCGGTTCCCTGACATGCTCAAGAAGCAGGCTGAATCCCTCGACGGGCTGAAAAGCCAGATCATGGAGACTTTCAACCTTGTCGTCGTGAAGCGCTGGGGAGACGGCCTTGCGCAGGCCCTGAAACCACGATTCCAACAATTGAATCAGTGGATTGAGGATAACGACGACAAAATTCAGCGCTGGGGCCGTGCGTTAGAGCGGGTGGCGTATGAAGGCTTCGACTACCTGATGAGACAGGGCGAACGGGCTTTCAGCTACATCCGGATCCGGTATCTCGAGAATGAAGAGTTCCAGTCACTTCCGTTCAACAAGAAGATCGACTACGTCCTCAGCGACATCAAATCCAAATTCGACGCCTGGTATGACTCCGGCGGTCGTGACATGATCGAAGACGGTACTGCGAAGCTCGTCCAATTTGGAATCAGTGTGCTCGAGGACAGTCTTCCGAAAGTGACCGACGTCGGAAAGAAAGCTGGCGTTGCGCTCGGTGCTGGCCTTTGGGAAGGATTCCGCGAGAAAATAGCGGAGCATCCGTTCCTTTCAATCGCCCTTTCGACTGTGGCAGGCGGAGCCGTCGGCTCGCGGTTCGGACCATGGGGAACGGCGGCCGGAGCTGGCGTCGGATTCGTGGTTGGAGCGTCGGGAACGGCGCGTGCGGTTGGCGACGCAAAAGAGGCCGAACGCATCGAACGTCAGGCTGGCATGGCCGACATGATTCGGAGGTTGGAGGAAAAGCCGAAGGACCAGCCACTTTCCGGATGGGAGGACACCTACATGGTCCCCATCCGACAGAGTTGGTGGGATCGCCTCACCAGCAAATTTGTGCACGGCTCCCACGCCAGCGGTCTCCCGTACGTGCCGAAAGACGACTACATCGCCCGCCTGCATGAGGGTGAACGCGTGCTGACGAAAGCAGAAAACCGCCGATACATGCGGGATCGGTTTACGGCGGTTTCCCCGTCGATTAACGCGACCATCCATGTGAACGTTTCTGCTGCGGCGGCTGCCGGTGGTGCAGTGGCGGTCCGGGAAGCGGCCCGTCAGGGCGCCCGCGAGGGGATGGAGGAATTCTGGCGAAGCTTGCGTCGGAACTATCCGGCGGTGCTGGAGGTGTGAGTCATGGCGATTCTTGGCGGATACCAGATTCACGTCGTTTTGGAGCAGCCGGAATATAGCGTGAACGTCACGCAGTACCCGGTCGAAGACGACATCGATCTGACGGACCATATCGAGCGCCTGCCGACTGTCATGACGATCACCGGGGAAATCGTTGGCCCGGAAGCCGCAGACATCCGGGAAAAGCTGAAGGAAGCCATGTTCAGCGGCCAGAGGCTGGACTACATTGGCCGAAACGCTTTCCGGCAGGTCGTCATTTCCAGTCTCAATACCGAGCACGACTACCGGGTTTCGAACGGTTTCCGGTTCACCATGACCCTGCAGCAGGTTCGGATCGCAAAGCCCAGCTACGCGCCATTTCTGAATGATCCGGTCATGCTTGCGCAGGTCAAACCGACGACCAGCGCCGGCCGCCAGCAAGTCGCCGACAAGCCGCCTGCAGATAGGCAACAATTTCACACAATTCGACGCGGTGAGACGTTCTATTCAATTGCGCCGAAATATGGGACGACATGGCAAACGCTGCTCTCGCTAAATCCTGGCGTCGACCCGAAACGGCTGCAGATCGGGCAGAAGGTGAGGGTGGCCTGATGTACGTTCCGATTCAAAAGGAGCAAACACCGTATCGATTTGAAATCGTCCTGGGCGCCGAGGTTTTCGAGATCGAGGTCCGCTATAATGCGGACTTCGATTTTTTCACGTTGGACCTGTATAAGGACGGCGAGGCACTCGTATACGGCGAAAAGTTGGTGTACGGCGTGCCGCTGTTTGTGGACGTATTCGATCAGCGTTTCCCGGTCCTTCAGCTCGTACCGAAGGACGACGCCGGGCTGGAGACGCGCGTCGGGCATGCCAACTTGGGCGAAACGGTGTTCCTGCAGGTGGTGGAATGATCAATGGAGCAGTTTGGCAGGGTCGTAGAGGTGTCCGTCGGCGGAAAAACGTTCCGGTCGAAGGACCTCTACATCGAATTCGACGTGCCATTCGATGACGATGCCAGCCCGAACGAAAGCGTGATCCGCATCTTCAATCTGTCGCAGGACACGATCAGCCGTATCAAGCGGAACGACATTTTGACCATCAACGCCGGGTATGAGGGAGACGTCGGCCTGCTGCTGTCCGGCCGGGTGTCTTACGTCTCGACGCGGAAAGACGGCCCGGACAAGGTGACGTCGATCTACGTGCTGGACGGTCCGGACCTGACCGGCGTAAAAATCGAGGAAAAAGCATATGCGCCGGGAGTCACCGGCCGGACGATCCTGAACGACCTGATTCCGCTGCTGAAAGTGCCGATCGGGTCGTTTCGGCTGCCGCGGAACAAAGTGTATTCGGAAGGATACACCGTCAGTGGCTCCATCGTCGACCACTGCGAGGAAGTGGCGAAGGACTGCGGCGCCGCGTTCTACATCAACCGCGGAAAACTGTATGTCCGTGCGCTGAGTGACGGGGACGACGCCCAATTCGTGCTCCGAAACGACACCGGTTTGGTCGGCAGCCCGGAATACTTCGAGGATCGCGACGGCGTGAAGGGCTATCACATCGAATGCCTGCTGCAGCACCGCATTACGACGGCGTCGATCATCAACCTGGAATCGAAATTCGTCCGGGGCCGGTTCCGGGTACGGCGCGGGCGCCACGTCTGCAATATGGACACGTTCTTGACGACTGCGGAGGTGATCGAGAGTGCCGGACGCTGAGGAGTTCCTGAAAACTTTCATCAGGCAGCATCTGCTGCACCTGCACACGGCCATGCCGGCGCGGATCGTCAGCTACGACGAGACGCGACGCCGGGCGACGATCCAACCCCTGCACATGACGAAGGAAGTCGGGCGGCCGCCTCGGGAGCTTCCGATCGTCCAGAATGTGCCCGTGTTGGCGCAACGGTTCCGGGTGAACGGTGGGGAACCGCAGGAGTATGTGCCCGTCTACGAACCCGGCGACATCGTGTTCGTCGCTTTTTCCGAGCGCGCGCTGGATTCGGTTCTAGCCGGTGGCGGGCGGCCCGTTCTCCCGGACTCCACTCGGCACCACAGCCTGAACGACGCGGTCATCCTGGGGAGGCTGATCACGTGAAGGACATCAAAATCGTGGACGGCGACATCGTCTTCGAAAAGGGCGACATTGCAATCGTCGAAGGCGCGGACGAGCTTCGGCAGACGGTCTACATCGGCATGCAGACCAACCAGGGGGAGTGGTTTTTGAATCCGGAAATCGGGATCCGGCATGCCGCGTTCGTGGGCAAGAAGCCGAACGACGAGGAAATGCGTGCAGAAATCATCCGGGGCGCGATGCAGGACGAGCGAATCCAAAGCGTGGAGGACATCCGGATCGAGCGCGACATGAAAAACCGGAAGCTGATCGCCTCGTTCCGGGCGGTGGCTGCCAGCGGGGAATCCATCGAAGGGCAGGTGACAATCGGTGCTTGACGCGAAGGGGTTCAAGCGTCCCACATATGCGGAAATCTTCGCGGAGATGGAGACCGAGGCGAGGGCGCGGTTCGGGGAAAACGTGAATACGTCCGAACGGTCGTTCCTCGGCATCCTACTCCGCCTGTTCGCGTGGTTTCTCTCGAAGGTGTGGCAGACGACGGAAAACACCTACTACGGTGCATACGTGAACACCGCTGAGGGCGTCCAGCTCGACCGCCTCGGTCCGTACGTCGGCATACAGCGGAAACTCGCCACTTGGGCGACCGGAACGATCCAAATGACCGGGACGCCGGGGCACACGGAGCCGGCCGGTTTCCGTGTCGAGACGCCGTCCGGGGTGGTTTTCGAGACGATCGAGGATATCACGCTGGATGAGACCGGCGTCGGGACCGGCGAGATCCGGGCGCTGGAGGCCGGTACGATCGGGAACGTGGCGGCGAATACTATCACGATCATCACCAACCCGAACGCGAACATCACAGCCTGCATAAACCCGGCGCCAACGTCCGGAGGCCAAAACAAGGAGACCGACCAAGAATTTCGGGAACGTTTCGCGCTCTCCACCGCCGGCGGCGGCGCCGCGACGATCGACAGCATCCGGTCGGCGCTTCTTCGGACGCCTGGCGTCCGGGCGGCTGTCGTCATCGAGAACAATACCATGACCACAGACGCAGCTGGCCGTCCGCCGAAGTCTTTCGAGGCGTATGTGCTCGGCGGCCAGCCCGAGGACATCGGTCAGACGATCCTGTCTACGAAAGCGGCGGGGATCGAATCATACGGCACAGAAAGCGTCGTGGTGAAGGACATTTCCGGGAATCCGCACACGATTCGGTTTTCGTACGCCGAAGAGGTGCCGATCCATGTCCGGGTCACGGTCTGCACGAACAACCAGTACCCGGTCGATGGAGATGAGCAGGTGGAATCGGCCATCATCCGTTACATCGGCGGCGAGGACTATGATGGCCAGCTTTATGTCGGCCTGAACATGGGCGACGACGTCATTCATAGCCGGCTGATCGCGGCCGTGTACAAGGTGGCGGGCATCGAGGATGCCACAGTCGAGCTCTCCACGGATGGTGCCACATGGACGCAGGCCAACATCCCAATCGACCAGCAGCAGGTCGCGCAGACGTCGCACGCCATCATCGAGGTGGTGCATGCGACATGATAACCGTGCAGGACATGCTCCGCAGGCTGACGGACGTCTTCAGAAAGGACCCTGAATCGAACGTCGGGAAGCTGATGTCCATTTTCGCTGCACAGCTGCAAAAGCTGGAGCAGACCGCTCGGCGGGTGGAGGAATGGCGCGACATCGACAAGGCCGAGGGAACGACGTTGGACCGGATCGGAGAAAACGTAGGTCAACCGCGCGGGATGGCGACCGATGAAATCTACAGGATCCTCATCAAGTCCAAGATCGCCCGAAATCTCTCAAAGGGCGACATAAACACGATCATCACGGTTCTGGCGACCGCGCTCAATACGAACCCAAGCGAGATCCGTATCGTGGAGCTCTACAACGACCCAATCGAACCGGAGCCCGCGGCAATTTCGCTCATTCAACTACCCATCGAGCGGATCAATGCCGTGGGGATGGACCCGCGGCAATTCGCCCAGATCGTGCAGAAAACCGTTGCCGCTGGCGTCCGTGTGGGAGTGATTGAGTTGACTGGTACTTTCGAATATGGAACCATCGACGATCCACCGGACCCGAACGCCGGATTTGCTGATCTGGATCAAACCATTGGCGGGACGCTCGGCGCCGCATATTCGCCGGGCCTCGTACCCGATCTGCCATTGTGAATGGGGGAGCGAGAAATGCCGTTTCAAGAAAAAATTCCTGAGTGGAACGCTGAAGGTGTTGAGCCGCCTGCATCGAAGAAAGCGGCCGGCTGGCAGGCTGGTGAGAAACCTCCGGCCGACTATTGGAACTGGCAGATGCATCGGACATATCGAGCGTTGCGGGAACTCCAAGAGAAGGCCCTGCACAAAGACGATGTGACGGCCTCCGACATTCCGACGGCCAACGGATCGGACATTCAATCGGAGATCGAAAATTTAAAATCCTCTGTCAGTGATGGGAAAGCGCAAATTGCCGCCGCCATCACTGACAAGGGCGTTCCTACGTCGCCGACGGATTCGTTTGCGACGATGGCGGCAAATATCGAAGCTATCCCGGTCGGTCCGGACACGAGCGACGCAACTGCGACGGCTGCCGATATACTGGCCGGAAAAGTGGCATATGGGGCCGGTGATCAGCGGCTTGTTGGCACCATGCCGAACCGCGGAGCAGTGAACATTACGCCTGGTCCGTCCCCACAGTCGATCCCTGCGGGGTATCACAATGGATCCGGCCAAGTAGCAGCTGTCGTATTCGACCCTAGCAAGGTTCTGGAAGGCACGACGATCGCAGGAACTGCTGGCACCATGCCCAACCGCACCGGCCACGTGACGGGCCAGTCCATTTCCCGGTCCGGCACCACGCTCCGCATCCGGCCGCAGCCGGGATACTATCCGGGTGACGCGGCGAACAGTGTGCAGATCAACGAGCCGAATCTGTTGCCTGAAAACATCCGGCAGGGGAAAAGCATTTTCGGCGTGTCTGGGTCGTTGGTGCCGGGTGCATCCATCAAAAATGTTCAACGCGGACAAACGGCAATGACCAGCACAACCAGAACAGTTACTATTTCTCCTGTTGATGTCAACAAATCCTTTGTGAAACTGTCTATTAATAGTTCCGCTGGTAATCAAAGTAGTCACGTTCTTGGAAAATTGATTGACGCAACTACATTACAACTTGAAGTTTACTCCCAATATCAATATACCACCGTTTATTGGGAAGTTGTTGAATTTGAAACCATAAAGTCTCTTCAAAAAGGGGAAACCATTGTTTCTGGACAAATATCCGTATCTGTTACAATTTCTAGCGTAGATACAACAAAAGCATTCGTCATATTCAGCGACCTTGATGACCTCCCAAGCCATCGTAGTAATTACGCCTATTTATATTCAAACACAACTCTAGTTGTCGGAACGCCTTCAGGAGGCGGCACAGTCAGATTCTACTGGTACGTTATAGAATTTTGAGGAGGTTTAACTTATGCCTGTTTACATCTATGCTGAAGTTGAAGAAGATACGGGGCGTTGTCATACCATCTCAATGTTGTACGGCCCGGTTGAAAAACCGACCATGATTCCGCTCCCGCCGGACCACTCGGTGCAGCTGGGGGACATCTACGATTTTGAAACCGGCGCATGGCGCAAGCCGGAGCCGGAACCGACGGTTTCTGAATCCGCCCAATGAGGCGGGTTTTATTTTGCTTGGAAAGGAGCTGTTGCGATGGACTGGACCGCTGTAATCGCGGCCGCCGCGGCCATCAGCGGCATCGTGCTCGGCTGGCTCGGCCGGTCCCGAGCGATCCGGGAGGACGGCGCCGAGGACGGCGAGCTGCGGGCCAGCGTGGAGTACATCGCTCGCGGCGTGGATGATCTCAGGGTTGAGATCCGCAGCCAGGGTCAGCGGTATGACATGCTGGCTGAGCGTGTGACGCGGGTGGAAGAAAGCGCGAAGCAGGCACATCGCCGGATTGACCGGCTGGAGGGGAGGGGTGACGGGTGAAAATCGTGATTGATGCCGGTCACGGACCGGAGACACCCGGGAAGCGCAGCCCGGACGGCAGTTTGTGGGAATACCAGTTCAACAGCGCGGTGGCGCGTTTTCTGGCGGACGAGCTGTTGCACGGATACGAAGGCGTGGAGATCTTGTTCACCCACGCGGACGACCGCGATGTGCCGCTGAAGGAGCGCACGGACCGGGCGAACGCCTGGGGAGCCGATCTGTTCGTGTCCATCCACGCGAACGCATACGGTGACGGCGGCTGGAACGAAGCGAAAGGCATCGAAACGTACGTGTACACCACCCGCCCGGCGGCCGCCCTGAAGCTCGCGGAGGCGGTGCATCGAAACCTGATCCGCGCGACTGGCCGTCCGGATCGCGGGGTGAAAACGGCGAACTTCCACGTGCTCCGCGAGACGAAGATGCCCGCGATCCTCGTGGAATGCGGGTTCATGACGAACCGGCAAGAAGTCGCATTTTTGAAATGCGATGAGTACCGGAGGAAGTGCGCCACGGCCATTGCGGGTGGCATTGCGGAGGTGTATCAGCTGAAAAGGAAATCGGCTGTTACCAACCCGCCTGCAGCGGACGAACTGCCGAAGATCACCGGCAGCGCCCGTGTCCTCGTGAACGGGCAAGACATTGGCATGGGGTACCTTATCGACGGCCGGACGTATGTGCCGCTCAGGGCGATTGGTGACGCCCTGGGACTGCAAGTCGAGTGGGATCAGTCTACGAAAACCGCCAGCTTGAAAGGAGGGAAGTGAGCCGTGGAATTCACCGCGTACGACATCGCACTCATTCCGGTGATCATCGCTCTGGTTGAAATTGTGAAGCAGGTGACGAAGCTCCCCGGCCGGTGGGTGCCGGTCGTCAACCTGGTTCTCGGCCAAATCGCCGCGTTCGTGTACGTGGCGCCGGATGATCCGAAATACGCCGTGCTGGCTGGTCTCGTCATGGCTTTCAGCGCGATGGGGCTGTGGAGTGGAACGAAAAACATCATCGGGAAGTGAACGGGAAGAAACCCCGCCTGGCCGTGTGGCTGGGCGGGGGTTTTTTCGTGCTTGAAAACCGAACGCTCGTTCGTATAATGTAAGTACGAATGAACGTTTGGGTGATCGCCGTGCAGAAGTATATTGGTCGAACCGTTGACATCATCTATCTGGATCGCTACGGCCGAATCAGCCAGCGCAGGATCCGCATCGTATCCGTCCAAGACGGTTTCATGCGCGCATTCGACCTCGACCGGCAGGAGCCACGCATTTTCCGAACCGACGGCATCCTTGTCGCGCTACCGGCGAAGGTGAGGACAGCGTGAGGAAATACGACGGCCCATGCAGATGCCTGGCGGCCATGCGACCGAAGTGGGATTTTTCCGGTCCGCGCATCTTCGTGTGTCGACGCTGCGGCCGCCCGGTGCCGGGGTATGAGGATCTTTTCATCGACCGGATTCGTTGGCTGGAGAGACGGCAAAAAGAGAACGACGAACGGATGTACTTGCACTAGTATATCCGTTCGTGGTACGATGAAGCTGAGGTGACGCGCCATGCGCATCGCGTACTTGGATTACGTCATGCGCGGGAACCTCATCATCCCGCTCATTTGGGCCACCGACCACGACCTGTTTTTCCATTTGGTCGATGAGGTCGAGGCCGGGCGGTACGTGATGAAGAATGTCCCGCGCCGGCGTAGAAAACGTGCGTGAAAAGGGAAGAGGCACCCGCGGCCTCGGGTGCCCCTCGGAGTGTCACCTCCCTTTGGCTTGTTGGCGGGTGTACTTTTCGTACGCCCGCCTTTCTTCTGCCGTCAGGCGGTGGCGGTTCTCGATCTCTTCCAGCCTCCGCTGATATTCATCCTGGGTGATCCGCCCGGTCACGAGCTGGTAGTGGAGCACCCGGACGAAGTGTTCGCGGCGCTGGAGTTTTTCGAGAGCCTGCAGGACCAACCTGTCCATCGTTTCGTTCACCTCCTTTCTACTTCAATTATATACTGGTACCAGTATATTGTCAAGCGTTTTTATACTTGTACCAGTATATTTTCTGTGGTAAAATGAGGCTATAAGGGAGATGGTTTCAGTGGAAGAGAAAAAGGGGAAAGCGGCTACTCGGGCAAAAAACAAATACAACACGGCGCATTATGATCAAGTGAAGTTGTGGGTGCCCAAAGGTGATCGTGAACGGATCGACGAGGCGGCCCGGCGAGCGGGGATGAGCAGAAACGCCTTTATTGTCCAGGCGATTGAAGAGATGATTAAAAGGCAGCAGGGATAATACGCTGCCTTTTTATTTTAGAAGCAAACAAACTCAACAGCACAATTAAGTAAACCATGGTTCGACCCCCGAATTGATGGTTGTCTATTTAAGTCTAGCAGAATGGAAATAACTTGTAATTCGCCGCCAGAAGCACCAGCAGGACCACCCGCGTGCGGAAGCACCGCCCGGGGGATTTCATTCTATCACGTCTATCTTCTGTGTGCGAAAGAATTCGCCCACCTCGAGATGATCGCCACGATGGTCTACAAGCTGACGAAGGACGCAACGCCCGAACAGCTTCGCGCGGCGGGCCTCGATCCCCATTACGTCAACCACGACAATGCCCTGTTTTATCAGAACGCCGAAGGCGTGCCCTGGACCGCGTCGTACATCCAGGCCAAGGGCGATCCGATCGCCGATCTGTACGAAGACATCGCGGCGGAGGAGAAGGCCCGGGCCACCTATCAATGGCTGATCGACATGACCGACGACGTGGACCTCAAGGACGGCCTGAAATTTTTGCGCGAGCGAGAAGTCGTCCATTCCCTCCGGTTCCGGGAAGCGGTGGAAATTTTGAAGGCGGAGCAAGGCGCGAAACGGTTTTTCTAGCACGCGCTGCGGGTCGCCCCGGGCTATCCGCGATTGGGCCATCGCGAGCCCGGGCCATCCGCGAACCGCCGCGGGCCATTGCGGCAGCCGAGGTCGCGGCAGCGCCTTCGGCGGCCGCTTCATGACGGCGGTCCATTTCCCTGGCGGAGGCTGACCCATCGACGGGCGCGCTCATGGGCCGGTGCCGTATTCGGCCAGCGTCCGGTCCGTGATGATGACCGTCGTCCGGAGGGGAATGTGCCGGTACAGAAATTCCACGTCCCGGTTGAGCATGCGGATGCAGCCGGAACTGACGGGCCGGCCGATCAGATGGGGCTTGTGGGTGCCGTGGATGCCGTAATTGTAGCCGTTTCCGATGTTGAGGCCCATCCAGCGGCTGCCGAGGGGGTTGTCCGGCGCGCCGCCGGGGATGCCGCGGGGCAGGTAATACGGATTGACCACCTTCGTCACGATCCGGAACGTGCCGGTCGGCGTCGGCTTGAGACGGCTCCCCGTGGCCACCGGAAAGCGGTAGACCGGCGTGTCGTTCAGCAGAACGTACAGCCGCTGTTCCGGCAGGCTGATCAGAAGATGGACGTCGTCTTCGACGGCGCGGGCGGCGGGCGCGGGGCGGACAAGCAGGAAGGCGGCGCACAGCACGATGCCGGCGGCCGTGCGCAGCGCCGCGGTACGGCAGTTCATGGTCCCATCACCTTCACCGGTAGCATGCGCCGGCGCCCGCCCGTTCATGCGGGGGCGCCTCCATCCGCGCGGGAGGCGCCCGTAAAAAAACGCCGTGCGGGATCAGGCGTTCACGGCGGTTTCGCTCCGTCCGGCCTGCTGGTGCAGCCACCTGGCGTATTCCAGCGGACGGGAGATGGCCCGGGCGTAGGCCGCCTTGTCGCCGATCCGGATGAACACCTGCCGGGACGGTTTGGAATTGACTTCGAGCAGCCAGATGTTCCGGTTGTGGTCCACCGCGATGTCCAGGCCGAATTCGCACAGACGGCCGAAGATCGATTCCAGCGTTTCGCCCATCAGCAGGCCGAAGGCGTAAATGTCTTCGGCGGTTTTCCGGGCCAGCCGGGGGTTTTGCAGCCAGTGGGTGAGCAGCTTCATCATCGGCACGGCGCGGCCGCCGCCGTGCAGGTTGCTGGTGACGCTGCCCGCCGGACCGACCCGTCCGGCGCAGCCCGTCACTTCCCATTTGCCGTTGCCGTTTTTCTGGACGAGCATGCGGTAGTCGTGCACGCTGCCGTTTTTGAGCCGCACGTCGATGGCCTGCTGGATGATGTACCGGTTGGCCGGTTTTTTGGCGACGACGAGGTTTCGCAGCTGCAGCAGGTTGACCCGCCTCTCGGGAATGATGCGGCGGCTTTTCGTTCGCCCGCGGACGGCATACACCCCTGGCGCCATGCGCTCGATGCGCAGGATGTCGCGGCCGCCGGTGCCGTGGATCGGTTTGAGGAACACCGTTTTCCGGGCGAGCAGTTCCCGGCGCAGGTCGTCGAACCGGCGATACAGCGTCGTATGCGGCAAAAACGGCCGGACGGCGGGCCGGCGGACGAGCAGCTGATACAGTTTCCATTTGTTGCCCATCGGCGAGCTGAGGAAGCGCAAGGCCGGATTGCGGCGGCGGAACGCGACGATGGTGCGGTACCGGCTGATGGAGTGGAACCGGCTGCGGTCCATGAACAGGTCCGGGTAAGGGATCCACTTCCGCTTCCATTTGCGGGCGGCCGTGTCGTAGATGTGGGCATGGATGAGCCGCCTCGATTCGTCGACGTTTTCCGGCGTGAAGACGCAGACGTCCACGCCGAGCTTTTTCCCGGCCAGCGTGAGCAGCCTGAAATAGTGCCGTTCCTCGAACGTCCGTTTTCTGTTCAGGTAAAGGGTCAATACGCCCAGTGTCAGTTTCGGCAACTCGTTCACCTTCCTCCGGCGGGTTTCCGGACATTCGACTTTCGCTTCACCAGGTATGTGCTGTACTGGATCAGGCGCTTCAGGGACTTTTTGCGGATGTGGGGCTCATCGAATTTCATCGGTTTGGAGTTGGCTTCGAAAAACCAGAGCCGGGCCGCCTTGTCGACGCCGAGGTCCAGCGACAGTTCCCCCAGTTCGTGGCCGCTCGACTTCTCGATCCGCTTCGCCAGGAGAAGGGCGGTTTTGCGCACCCGTCCCAATATTTTTTTGGCGGCCTTCGCGTTGAAGGCGTTGGCGAGCAGCCTGCGGGGATTGTCGATGGAACCGCCGCGGGGCACGTGGGTGGTGATGCTGAACTCGCCCGCCACCCGGGCGCCGATGCCCGTCACTTCCCAGACGCCCTTGCCGTTTTTCTGGACGAGCACCCGCAGGTCGAAGGGCCGGCCGCCGCATTTGGCAAGGCGGATGCCTTGCTGCACGATGTATTCTTCGCCGCCTGCCAGTTCCACGATTTTCGCCTTCAGTTCGGTCTGGGTCGGGAACCGGTAGGCGAAATTGCCGTCCTTGTGCTGGACGTTCATCACGTAGCGGTTGCGTTTCATTTTCGGGCGCCGCTTCACCCGCATGATCCCCATGCCGGCCTTGCCCCGCACCGGCTTCAGGTACAGGAACGGGTACTTTTTCAGGAGGGGGACGAGGTTCAGGTCGGGGCTGAACTTGCGGGTTTCGGGCACGAAGCCCCTCGTCCGCTTGCTTTTGCTCAGCCATTTGAACAGCACCCATTTGTTGAAAAAACCGGGATTGAACAGCCGGATGCCGGGGTGCCGCAAACATTCCTCCAGCTTGGCGCGCACCTCCGGCAGCCATTCGTCTTCCCGCTGCGGAATCCGGTTGTAGACGACCTGGGGCGCGGGGAAAAAGCGCCGTTCCCAGATTTGCTTCTCGCTGTCGTAGCCGTACCCGATGATTTTGCGGGCCGACGGCTTCAGATGGCGGACGGTGGTGACGTACACCTCGACGCCGGCCGCCCGGCCGGATTCGATCAGGTCGATGAAATTTTTCCGGTTGCCGCGGAATCCTTTTTCATGGTCATCCATGGTCAGGATGGCGATGACGATCCCCGGCTCGTTCCGTCCGTGCGTCGTCGGCATCATGGCGATCCGTTCTCCCTCCCCGTCCGGAATCGGCTCAGATAGGCGCTGTATTCGAAAATGTGGCGCAGCGTCGCCGTGCCCTGGGCCTTGAGCGCCGGATGTTTGAAAATGGAGCGGCCGGGTTTGGCGTTGGCTTCAAACATCCAGATGTTGTCTTTCTGGTCGATGCCGATGTCGAAGCCGAGCTCGCCCAGCCGGTGCGGATAGTTGCGCTCGATCGCCTCCGCCAGCTGGATGGCGACCTGTTTGGCCTTGTTCAGCATTTCTTCCGCTTTGGCCGTGGAGCCGTAGATGCGGGTCAGGGCCGCTTCCGGCGTCATCAGCTTGCCGCCGCTGCGGACGTGGGTGGTGACGCTGCCGCGGCCCGCCCGCTTGGCGCCGATGCCCGCCGCCACCCATTCGTTGTTGCCGTTTTTGCACATGTGGAACCGGAAGTCGATCGGGCAGCGGTCCAGTTCGATCAGCCGGATGCCCTGCTGGATGACGTAGTGGCGCATCCGGTTGCCCCGGTTCAGGCGGGCGAGAAGGTGCGAGAACCGGTCGAAGCGGAGCAGAATGTTTTTGCCGCCCTGCCGGTACCGGCAAAAATACCCCTTGCGCGGGTGCCAGGTGAGGCGGAAGATGCCGTATCCGAGGCTCCCGGCGGTCGGCTTGAGGTACACGAAGGAATGCTTCTGGAGCATTTCCCGGATGCGGGCGCCGCTCGGATTGAAGTAGGACTCGGGCACGTAACGGGCGGCCGGGTCGCCGGCCAGCATCCGGTAGACGTCCCATTTTTCGAAGAAGCTCCAGTTGAAAATCGGGATGCGGCGCCGGACGAACCGTTCCTTGAACTGGTCCATGGACGGCAGCTTTTCCGCCTTGCGGCTCGGCAGCCGGTTGTAGACAACGTCGGGCAGCGGCACGGTTTTCCGGACGAAGCGGCCGCCGGGGGACAGAACATAGCCGTGGACCCGTTCATTGGCCCAGTCGATGTCCCGCGGCCGGAAGGCAAAAGGGACGGCCATGCCGCGGCCGACGCGCAGCAGGCTCCGGATGAGGCTGGTGCGGGAACCGAACAGGCTGCCCTGTCCGGGTCCCGTCGTCAGGATCCCGACGAGGGGGCCGAGGCGGACGGCGTTGTCCCCGATGCTCATGATCTGGCAGACGCCCGGCTGGGGGACGAGAAGCGCGGACCGGACGGCGGCGGGCAAAATGAGCTGCCGGCCTTCGCCCTTGACCGTCTTGAAGGCGAACTGTCCGATTTTGGACCCGAACCGGATGGTGACCGGCTTTTTTTTCTTCAGCTGAAGGGCTTTGGCCAACAGGCTCGTGACGTAGACCGACCGGTCGGCCTTCGCCGCGAAGCGTATCGTGCAGGTTGTCAAACTCATCAGGTTACCCTCCCAAATGGCCGATCCCGTAAATGACAGGCGTAAAGAATCGGGTTGACGATCGCGCGCCGCTCCGCATCCCGGTCTCCGATCCGGGCGAAAATGGCGCGGCCGGGACGGGAGTTTGCTTCCAGGAACCAGACGGAACCCGCCGGGTCGACGCCGAAATCGAGACCGGCTTCCGCCAGGCGGCCGTTTCTCCGTTCCAGCAGGCGGACGGCGCGGAACGCGAGGCGGCGGATCGTGGCCGCGATGTCTCCGGCCCGTTCGCCGAACTCGCCGCCAAGGATTCGCATCGCGTCGACGGCGGTTCCGCCGCCGTGCAGATTGCTCGTCAGGCTCCCCGGCCGTCCGACCCTTGCGGCCATGCCGATCCACTGCCAGCGTCCGGAGCCGTCCTTCTGCAGGAAGACCCGGATGTCGAAGGGAGCGCCGGAACGGGTCGCAAGGTGCAGATACGGCGTGGCGACGTGGCGCCGCCGCGAAAGGAACCCGGCCAGCCAGGCGTCCAGCTCGCGGCGGCGGACGAACGTCCGGCGCACCACTCCGTTGCGCCGGTCGCGCCCGGTGACCCGCCAGCCGGCGCCCGCCGGTTCCAGGCGGATGACGCCGCGGCCCTGGCGGCCGTCCACCGGCTTCAGCACCACGTCGCCCCAGGCCGCCAGCAGGCGGCCGACGTCGGCCGGGCCGGCGGCGAGCCGGTGGGGCGGCAGGTGGGCGCGCAGCACGCCGTCATCGGCCAGCAGCCGGTACACCCGGTATTTGTCCGGCAGCCCGATCCCGAGAAACCGGGTGCCGCCGGCCTCGCGCAGCCGGCGGGCCAGACCGCGGAGCCCCGGGGCGGGGCGGCCCGGAGAATAAAAAAAGCGGTCGTACACCAAATCGGGAAGCGGGAGGTTGCGGACTTCCCAGCGGCCCGTGGCGCGGTCGTACACGAAACCGGTCACCCGTTTGCCGATCCAGTCGACGCCCCGGGGCGTGAACACGTAGACGAAAAGACCGCGCCTCATCCCGGCTTCGGCCAGCAGCCGGTGGAAACGGGCGCCTTCGAACGGGGGGGATCCGTCCCGTTCGTTCGTCAGGATGCCGAGACAGCCTTTTCCGGCAGGCATGCGGCCACCCCGTTTTCGCTACAGATTGGCGAGATGGCGGAAGTATTGGACGAGCAGCCGGACGGACGGGCGGATGCCCTGCGCTTCGTTCAGCAAGCCGCTGTCGTTTTTGGCCGGCTTGGAGTTCACCTCGAGCAGCCACACGCGTCCGGAGCTCCGGTCCACCGCCAGGTCGATGCCGAGCTCGCCGAAGTGGGCGGGGATGCAGGCATCGATTCCCCGGGCGATGACGGCCGCCGCCTGCTTCAGCCGTTCGGTGACGCCCGCCTTGCCGGCGGCCAGGTTCGATTTCGCCACGGTCTGCTTGACGGGCGCGATGGTGCCGCCCTGCGCCACGTTCGAGACGAACCGTTCGCTGCCGGCGATGCGGGCCACGACGGACGTGATGTGCCATTTGCCGTTCCGGTCTTTCTGGGCGAGGGCCCGGAAATCCACCGGCCGCGTGCCGACGCGGATCAGTTCGAGCCCGCGCTGGATCTGGTAGCGGTTCACCTTCAGCTTGCCGGCCAGCGCCCGGATCAGGGCGTCGAGGCTGGCATACGACTGCCTCGTGTTCGTGCCGACGGTGGAGACGTCCACCTGGTAGCCGCCGCCCGACAGCTTCCGGGTAATCCGGATGATGCCCTTGCCGAGGCTGCCGGTCACGGGCTTGAGAAAGACGGTGCGGTAGCGGGTGCACATCCGGCGGAGCTGCGCCGTTCCGGTGTACGGATGGGATTCGGGCAAATAGCGCCGGGCGGGTTTGTATTTCCGGAGCGCGCTGAACACCTCGGTTTTGTCCAGGTATTTCTCATTGAAAACGCGGGTGCCGAACACGGTTTTCGCCCGGTTCAGAAACAGCTGCAATTCCGGAAGGCCGTCCAGCCTGCGGGACGGCAGCCGGTTGTAGATGACGTCGGGGACGGGAAAACTGGCTTTGTATTCCTGGCCCATCAGCGTCCAGCCTTCCACTTTCTCGCTCGTGGAACGGAGATCGTGGGGCGTGAAAAAATAAACAAAAACGCCTTCCGAGCGGCACGCATCCGTAAGCTCGCGGCAAAACGGCGTGATGATGCCGAATCGCCTGCCGGGCACGTTCATGATGCGCGGCAGCATGACGCCGACGAGCGGACCGAGACGGAGCGTGCGGGAGGCCGGCCGGTACGCCAGGCGAAGGGTCGCTCCCTGCGGTGCCAAACCCAATTGAAAAGCCAGTGATGCTCCGATGCGCAGTTCGTTTTTGGACGAGGAAACGGGGATGATGCGGACGGGGTGTTTGGCGGATCCGAAGCGGAGCACCACCGGCTGCCTGGTCGGGATTTTCCAACGTTTGACGACGGATTCGCTGAGCATGACCGTTTTTTCGTTGCCGTAGTGCAGGTGGGGATGAGTTCGCAGAAAGACCTTTGTATTGGACATGAAGCCGGAACTCCTTCCCTGGCAGTTGGATATGGAGCGGGTCAGTGCTATCATATGAGGACAGATTTCCCTTGGTGAAACGTTGACAAGGCATCGGCACAAAGCGGGCTCGAGGCCAAGGTTTCGCCGGGACGAAGAAGGAGTGGAGGGCCATCGGGATGGACACCGTCTATGTCATCGCCCTGGGGGTGGCGGTGGCCGCATTGATCGGCGGGGTGACGAACCATCTGGCCATCAGGATGCTGTTCAGGCCGCGCCGGCCATGGCGCATCGGGCGCTGGCGGGTTCCTTTCACGCCCGGGCTCATTCCGAAGCGGAAGGACGACATCGCCGCGTCCCTGGGCCGCGTGGTGGCCGGATACCTGGTGACGGGCGACGCGCTGGCGCAGCTGTTCGAGAGCGAGACGTTTGCGCAGCGTTTGGCGGAGGCGTGGAAAAGCCGTTTCCGGCAATGGCTCGGGGAAGAGGGGGCCGGGATGACCGTGGCGCAGCTGGCGGAACGCTGGCTGCCGGGCGGACTGACGGAGGAACGGCTGGCCCGGATTGCCGGGTGGCTGGACGAAGGATTCGCGGCCGCGTTCGAGCGGTTTTGGTCGGCGCCGGGAGCCGCGGACAAGCCGCTTGCCGCCTGGCTGGCGGACTGGACGCCGGAGAAGCGGCTGGAATGGGCCGGTAGGCTGGCGCGCATGGCCATAGGCATCTTGCGGAATGCGGCGGCGTCACCCGACGGCGAACGGCTCATCCTGCAGCTGACGAAGCGGCTGGCCGACCAGGCGGGCGGTTTTCTCGGGGTCATGGCCGCCCTGTTCATGGACGAATACAAGATGGCGGCCAAGGTGCGGCAATCGCTTCTGGAGGCGCTGGACGGGGAAGCGGCGAAGCGGGCGTTCACCCGCTTTTTCGAGGGGCAGCTGGCCCACTGGGAGGCGAAATCGGCGCGGGAACTGCTTGCGGCGGCCGGGCTGCCCGTCCATGACGCGCGGGACATGGCGGTCCGGGCGGGCATGCTGCTGCGGAAGGACCGGTGGCTGGACCTTGTTTTGGAATGGAAACCCGCGTCGCTCATGGCCGGGCATGCGGAGCGGATCGAGCGGCTCATGGAGGATGCCGCCCGCTTCGTGCCCGGGCTGGCCGCCCGGCACGCGGGCCGGCTCGTCGGCGCCCTCCGGCTGGAAGAGATGGTCGAACGGCAAGTGCGGGACTTTCCCGTCGAACGGCTGGAGGCGATCATCGTCGGCATTTCCGGCCGCGAATTTCGCGCGATCACCTGGATCGGCGCTCTGCTGGGCGGCATCATCGGCCTCATCCAGGGCATTTTTCTGCACGTGCTGTCATAAATGCGGGCCGCGGGGACATACATATGAGGCAACCGGCACCGGGGAAGGCGGCGCCGGAAAAACGGAACCGGGGTTGGAAAGGAGCGGGCACCCGTTGAAGGAAATCAAGAGCGCGTTTTACCTCCTGCTGTCGCTCGGCATGCTCGCCTATGCCGTGCCCCGTCTGGAAGTCGGCCGCGGGCTTGAGCCGGCGACGCTGTTCGGGGCGGCATGGATCTCCATGGCGCTCCTGCTCATCGCCGCCCACCTTCGCATCGTGCTTCGGGTGGATGAGGCGTACGGGCGGGAGCAGGCTCCCGGCCAAGCGCCCGCCAGGGCGCGGAAATAGAGCGGGCTGCCGGTTCTGTGTCCGGCAGCCCTTCTGTCTTCCTCACTTGAGCAGTTCTTCGGGGACTTCGGGACGATGGTATGCCCACCAGCTTGCGGTCGTGACCGCCGTCGTGGCCAGGAGCGCAAGCACGAGCGAGGCATACTTGGCCAGCTTTTTCGTCATGATTCCTTCCTCCCATCTATTTCAAAAGTGGAGATGGCCTGGAGAAAGAAAACGAGAGCAAGGAGCGGCGACTGCCACAGAAAATTGGATGCGACGATGAGCACGGATGCAAGCTTGTACCAGGGGCGCCAGGAAGGCTTGATGCGGGTTTTCCTGATGTTGGACGGCGCGAACGCGGCGACCAGAAGCAGGCTGACGCCGGTGATGATCAAGGTTTGCGTTTTGGTGATATACGGGCTCAAAATCGTCACGGCGACGATGGAAGCGACGGACACGACGGTGCACGTCCGGGAACTGCGGAAATGGAAGCCGCCGGCAAAAATTCGGAGGAACATGAAAGCGGCAAACGCGAGACACGCCTCCCGGAGCATGTCCATCAGCCAGCCGGCCGCCATGATGAGCAGAAACGTCAGGGTGTTGTTGAACAGACCGACAAGGGCGAATTTCATGACGGGGATGCTGGCGGTCTCTTCCTCGTTGGCTTGATGGATTCGCCGCGCCAGCGCTTCGGCTGCCCGTTCAATCACTCCGCTTCACCTTCCTGTGGGCCAGATAGATGAGCAGCAGGATCTGGACAAGCAGGAGCACCATGAGCGCGATGGTGGTGCCCACTTTGTCGAACAGGAATATCGAGTAGGTCAGGATGGTCAGCACGGTGATGACCATGATGGCAAAGATGAGAATGTTTTCGGCGTCAAAATCGAGGATGAGCTTTTTCGTCTTCAGCAGGAAGTTGAATCCGATGTTTTTCCGCCGCGCCACCCAGGCGAACAGAAAGCCGGCGATGGCGGTCAGCGACTGGATGAGGTAGCCCAGCTGGTATTCATACACTTCGGTCAGCGTCAGGGGCGTCAGGAACGTGAAGCCCAGCATGAGCACCATTTGCAGCAAGCCGAAAAAGATGTACCCGACGGTGCCGATGATGATGGCGGAAAAAATCGGAAACTGATACAGCAGGATGAACATGACGATCATCGACAGCATTTGAAAGACGAGCGAAATCGGCTCCAGATCGAATCCGAGCCGGAGCAGATAGGAAATTTCCGTCAGGATGAAGCCAGAATACATGATATGGGTTTTGTATTCGACATAATCAAGCCGGAACAGTGCGAGGACAAACGCCAAGCCTGCGACAAATTCAACGAAGGAAAAGACGAAAAACAGTACGTGCTCCATGAAGAATCTCCCGAAATGAAGTCGGACAACTTCAGTTTTCATTTTACTATGGGAGGGCAATATTTGGAAAGCATTTTTTTGCAAACGGATTCAAATCTTTCAATTTTGTGACCGCATTCCACATCCGGAACTCGAAATCCCGTCATTGTGGCCCGTTCCGATTCCGTCTATAATGGTACATGCAACAGATTTGAACAGATCGCCGATACCGGGGTGTAACAGATGACGCAACGCGATGGCGCCTGGTCGCCGGAAAGTTCCACGAAGCACGAACGCATCCTGCATTACATCGAGCAGCTGAAGGTCGGATCCAAAATCTCCGTCCGCCAGATCGCCAGGGAACTTGCGGTCAGCGAGGGCACCGCGTACCGCGCCATCAAGGAGGCGGAGAACCGGGGGCTGGTGGCCACCCGCGAGCGGATCGGCACCGTGCGGGTGGAGAAGAAGGAACGCGCCAACATCCACAAACTGACCTTCGAGGAAGTGGTGCAGATCGTCGACGGTGTCGTGCTCGGCGGCGCCTGCGGCCTGTCCTTGCCCCTCGGCAAATTCGTCATCGGCGCGATGGAAGTCGACGCGATGAAACGATACATCGAGCCGGGCAGCCTGCTCATCGTCGGCAACCGTCACGACGCCCACATGGCGGCGCTGGAACGCGGCGCCGGCATCCTCATCACGGGCGGATTCGAGACGACGCCGGAGGTGCGGCGGCTGGCGGACGAGAAGGGCCTGCCGGTCATTTCCTGCGGCTACGACACGTTCACCGTGGCGTCCATGATCAACCGCGCCATCTACGACAACATGATCAAGAAGAAGATCATGATCGTGGAAGACATCATCACCGGCAAGAAGAAACCGGTCTGCCTGAAAACGACCAGCACCGTGCAGGATTGGGAATACCGGCTGGAAGAAACGGGCCATACGCGCTATCCGGTGGTGGACGAATGGAACCGGCTCGTCGGCATGGTCACGGGCAAGGACGTGGCGCTAGCAGACCGGAACCAGACCATCGACAAGATCATGACGCGCAACCCGATCCGCGTGACGCCGAAAACGTCCATCGCTTCGGCGGCCCATGCGATGGTGTGGGAAGGCATCGAACTGTTGCCGGTGGTGGACGACAACCGCAAGCTGATCGCCGTGATCAGCCGCCAGGACGTGCTGAAGGCGATGCAGTTCATGCAGAAGCAGCCGCAGATGGGGGAGACGATCGAGTCCGCGCTGTGGAGCGGCTTCGACATGATGCGCGGCGAAAACGGCGAGCCGTTCGCCCGCGGCACCATCTCGCCGGTGATGATCGGGGATCTCGGCAACGCGTCGGAAACGGTGCTCGCGGGCCTCATGATCCGCGCCGCCTACCAGTCAATCCGCGAACAGAAAAAAGGCGATCCCGTACTGGACAACATGACCGCCTATTTCATCAAGCCGCTGCAGATTGAAAGCGAAGTCGACATCGTGCCGAAGACGATCGAGGTGAGCCGCAAGTTCGCCAAGGTCGAGGTGGAAGTCCGCCACGGCGGGGACGTCGTCGCCAAGGCGATGCTGACCGCGCAGCTGATCGAGCAGGGGTGATCCCCGTCAGCGGATGCGGCTTTTGAACACGGCGTAGTTGCGGATGCCGGCAAACAGGTTGAACAGTCCGATCACGAGAAACAGGGCGCCGACCAGAAGGCGCACGGAAGAGCCGGGCATCAGGTACAGGGGGTAGGCGGACAGCACCGTCAGCATGAGCCCCATCGCCATGTTCTGCTTGGCCTGGAACAGGCCGCGGCGGACCGGATCGGACTGGCGCCGGGTCTTGAATCCGTAAAGCAACGACAGAACGAGCAGCACGGCCGCCAGCACGAAGGCGGCGCTGAGAATGAATTCGTACACGGGTCGTTCCTCCTTGCGGGACAACCCTAACGTAGCCGATTTCGCCCGGAAAATCAATCCTCCCGGATGAAGGGCCTGACTTCCGCCCAGATGGTCAGCACGCCGGACTTGATCAGCACGATGTCCACGCTCAGCCGGTACTCCGCGTCCCGGTCCAGCGTGTACACTTTGTTCGAGATGATGCGCCGGGCGACGATCATCGCTTCGGCCGCCGTTTCCGGCGGCTTTCCGCGCAGAAGGTCCAGATCGGCCGCCAGCTTGCGGCGCAGTTCCATGGCGGTCATCTCATCGGGCGCCTCGCCGCCGGGCGGCGTGTAGAGCTGGACGGCGATTTCGCGGATTTCCGACGACCGGCTCTGCGTTTTCCGGTACGGTTCCAGCGTTTTCTTCAGTTCTTCGTTTTCCAGGCGCAGCCGTTCCTTTTCCATGTAGAGGACGCTGAAATTGTGCTGATGGACGGACATCCAGACCGCGGCGCCGATGATCATGCCCGCCGCGACCAGGCCGCCCGCCCTGAGGTGCCTCATCACCCACTCCGACGGCGGCACCCTCATCCTTCCGGCCCTCCGCCGCAAATCCAGCGCACGAGTTCCACGCCGAAGTGGGCGCCAAGGAACGCGCTCAGGATGAGCAGCACCTGCTTGACCGCCGGAGACAGGTAACCCTGGGCGACGTGGCTTTCGATGAAGCGGATCGGGTCGATGCTGCCGCCGATGGCGACGACGACGGCCCAGATTTTGATGCCGGAGGCGAGCTTCATCATGTCCGCGGACGGCGACCGGAACGACAGCACGGCGTGGAGGCCGGCCATCATCGAGGCGCCCAGCACGACGCCGAAGGCGACCATGAAATCCTGGGCCATTCTCGACACAAGCTGTCCCATGCGAGGCTTCCTCCCTTCCGGCGGGGGCGCAAGCCAGCCGGATTCGCCGCCCCGGCCGGTTGTTCCGGGTGGTTCATATATATGGAAGGCGGGACAAACTTTATGAAGGTTTTTTGGAAAGCGGGGTGAAGGCGTTGGCCGACTTTGTCCACCTTCACGTGCACAGCGAATACAGCCTGCTGGACGGCGCGGCCCGGATCGCCGCGCTGCCCGCGCGGGCCCGGGAGCTCGGGATGCGCGCGCTGGCGCTCACCGACCACGGGGTCATGTACGGCGCCGTGCCGTTCTACAAGGCGTGCGTCGCCGAAGGCATCAAGCCGATCATCGGATGCGAGATGTACGTCGCTTCCGGCTCCATGGCGGACCGGGCGCCGCGGGGGGAGCAACCGGTCTACCACCTGGTGCTGCTGGCCAAAAACCGGAAAGGATACGCCAACCTGCTCAAACTGGTGACGGAGGCGCATCTCAAGGGGTTCCATTACCGCCCGAGGATCGATTTCGACCTGCTGTCCCGCCATGCGGAAGGGCTGATCTGCCTGTCGTCGTGCCTGGCGGGCGAAGTGAACCAGCATCTGCTGCACGGACGGGACGAGGAGGCGCGCCGCACGGCCCGGCGCTACCGCGACCTGTTCGGCGAAGACTACTTTCTCGAGCTGCAGGATCACGGCATGATGGAACAGCGGCTCGTGATGCCGAAAATCATCGATCTGGCCCGCGAGCTGGACATCCCCCTCGTGGCCACCAACGACGTGCATTACCTGATGCCGGAGGACCACGCCCTGCAGGATGTGCTCGTCTGCATCGGCACGGGCAAGACGCTGGACGATCCCGACCGGCTGAAATTCCATTCCGACCAGATGTACATGAAAAGCGGGGAGGAAATGGCCCGCCTGTTCCGGCATGTGCCGGAAGCCGTGGCGAACACGGTCCGCATCGCCGAAAGAATCGACCTTGTCCTCGATTTCGGGCGAACGATCCTGCCCCGGTTCGAACCGATTCCCGACGGGCTGGATGCCGCCGCCTATTTGCGCAGGCTGTGCGAAGAGGGGCTGGAGCGCCGCTACGGAAGCACGCCGGCCTGGCAGGACAAACGCGCCATGCGGGACATCCGGAAACGGCTCGACTACGAGCTGTCCGTCATCCACCGGATGGGTTACGACGACTACTTCCTGATCGTGTGGGATTTCATCCGTTACGCCCATGAGCGGGGCATCGCCACGGGACCCGGCCGCGGCTCCAGCGCCGGCAGCCTGGTGGCCTACGTGCTGAACATCACCGACGTGGATCCGATCCGCCACAAGCTGCTGTTCGAGCGCTTTCTGAACCCGGAGCGGATTTCCATGCCCGACATCGACGTCGATTTCAACGACGAGCGGCGGGACGAAGTGATCGCCTACGTGGTGCGGAAGTACGGGGCGGAACACGTCGCCCAGATCATCACTTTCGGCACGATGGCGGCCCGCGCCGCCGTCCGGGACGTCGGGCGGGTGATGAATCTGCCCTACAACGAAGTGGACCGGGTGGCGAAGATGATTCCCGGCGGTCCCGGCGTCACCATCGACGCGGCGCTGGCGGAAAATCCGGAGCTGGTCCGGCTGATCGGGCAGAAGCCAAAGCTGGCCGAGCTGATCGACATGGCCCGCAGGGTGGAAGGGTTTCCGCGGCACGCCTCCACCCATGCCGCCGGCGTCGTCATTTCCCGGGAGCCGCTGACGGAACACGTGCCGCTGCAGGAAGGGTCGGCGGTGACGCCGCTGACCCAGTATTCGATGGAGCATCTGGAGGCCATCGGCCTGCTCAAGATGGATTTTCTCGGCCTGCGCACGCTGTCGGTCATCGAACGGGCGCAAAACTGGATCCGGGAACGGCACGGGAAACCGGTCGATTTCCGGCAGGTGCCGGACGACGATCCCGCGACGTACGAGCTGTTGGGCCGGGGAGAGACGACCGGCATTTTCCAGCTGGAATCCGCCGGCATGCGGCGGGTGCTGAAGGAGCTGAAGCCGACCCGGTTCGAGGACATCATTTCGGTGCTGGCGCTGTACCGCCCCGGTCCGATGGATTTCATCCCCCAGTACGTGGAGGCGAAGCACGGCCGCGCGGAGGTCCGCTATCCCCACCCGGACCTGGCGCCCATCCTGGAAGACACGTACGGCATCATCGTCTATCAGGAGCAGATCATGCAGATCGCCTCGCGCATGGCCGGGTTTACCCTGGGCGAAGCGGATTTGCTGCGGCGGGCCGTCTCCAAAAAGAACCGGGAAGTGCTGGACCGGGAGCGGGCCCATTTTGTCGCCGGCAGCGTGAAAATGGGATACGCCGCCGACATCGCCAACCAGGTGTACGACATGATCGTCCGCTTCGCCAACTACGGGTTTCCGCGCGCCCATGCCACCGCCTACGGGGTGCTGGCGTTCCAGACCGCGTACCTGAAAGCCCACTACCCGGTGGAGTTCATGGCGTCCATGCTGGCGTCCGTCACCGGCAACCAGCGGAAAACCGCCGAATACGTGGACGAGTGCCGGCGCATGGGCATCGACGTGCTGCCGCCCGACGTCAACGAAAGCAGCGTGACGTTCACGCCGGTCGGCTCGGCGGAAGGGGACGGCTCCCCGGTCAGGGGCATCCGGTTCGGTCTGGCGGCGATCAAGAACGTCGGCACCCAGGCCATCGAATCGATTCTTGAGGAGCGCAAAGAGGGGCCGTTCGAGGATCTGGCCGATTTCTGCCGGCGCGTCGACCTGCGCGTGTGCAACAAGCGGGTGATCGAAGCGCTGATCCAGGGCGGCGCCATGGATTCGCTGCCCGGCCATCGGGCCCAGCTGGTGGCCATGCTGGACGAGACGGTGGAAAAGGCGGTCAAATGGCGCAAGGAGAAGGAAGACCTGCAACTGCATCTGTTCGGCTTCAACGAACAGGTGAACTGGGAAGTCGAATACCCGGACGTGCGCCCGTACCCCGTCTCCGAACAGCTGGAGATGGAGCGGGAACTCGTCGGCATGTACATCTCGGGCCATCCGCTGGACAAATACGAGGCGCTGCTTTCCCGCATCGAGCCGGACCCGCTTCATCTGCTCGGCGAGTACCCGGACGAGTCCGCCGTGTTCGCGGCCGGCATGGTCGTCTCCGTGCGCACGCTGACAACGAAGAGCGGAAAGCCGATGGCCTTCGCCGAATTCGAGGACCGCATCCACCGCACGGAAGTGGTGCTGTTTCCGGACGTCTGGCGAAAATACGGCCATCTGGTGCAGAAAGGCAGCCTGCTGCTCATCCGCGGAAAGCTGCAGCTGAAAGACGAAGACTTCACCATTCTGGCCGATGCCGTGCATGAACTGGACGAGCCGGATCTGGAGGGGAAGATCCGGGGCGAGCGGGAAGCGATCAGGCGGATGCAGGCGGCGAGAAAGGCCGGCGGCCGCGCCGCGGGACGGGCGGGAATGGCGGCAGCCCGCGGTCCGGCCGCCTCCCGCGCGGGCGGGCAGGAGCACGGGCCGGCGTCCGCCACGGATGCCGCGGCGCCCGGTCCCGGCGGGACATCCGGCCGCGAACCGGCGGGGACCGGCCGGTCCCGGGCGGCGCCGGCGGCAGGCGCGCCGGATGACGCCGCAGGTCCGTCCGGTCCGCCTTCCCCCGCCGCCCGGCGCGAACCGGACGGCGGAACGCCGCAGGCAGGCAATCGTGACAAACGGACGCGGGAACAACAGGTTTTCGTGAAAATCGATGCCGCCCACGAACGGAAGGAACTGCTCGCCCGCCTGCAGGCGCTGCTTTCCGCCAACCCCGGACCGCTGTCCACGGTGCTCTATTACGAAAGAACCCGGCAGGCCAAGGCGCTGTCCGACCGCTACCGGATCCGGCCGTCGCCGCAGCTGTTCGCGGCCATCGAGGCGCTGTTCGGGGAAGGGACCGTGAAGGTCAGGTAGGGGGGCCGCCGGACGGATCCGGCGGGCGGGGACCGCCCCGTCCGGCGGCGGAAGCGGCGCTTGTTGCGGGAAAATCGGGTCGTGTGCTATCATAATTGCATTGTCCAACCGTCTTTAGATCGGGAGGGTTGAACGCCCATGTGGAAAGTGATCTACATCGCTCCAACGGCGAAAATGGCCGAGCGAATCCGCCAAGAGCTTTCGGAAGAGGGTTTTCTCGTGCAAATTCGACCCATCCAGATGTCCAAGCAGCAGTATGAAATTCTCGTTCCCGAAGGGGAACTGGAAGACGTGCAGGAAGTGCTGGGCACGATTCTGAACCGGACCTGATCTTGCCCGACGGGACATGACATTTTCCTGACCTGACCGAAATCCCGACCTGACCGAATCTTCGGCCCTGTCCTCGATTTGCCGGAAGGCGGTGAGACGACCGTTGCTGAAAGACTTTTTCCAGAAAAAAAGGAAGTACGCCACCATCACGTCCGAGAAAGCGAAGCGGGACATCCCGGAAGGCCTGATGACCAAGTGCCCGAAATGCGGGGCCATTCTCGTGACGAAAGAATTGGAGAAAAACTTCAAGGTTTGCACGGGGTGCGAGTACCATTTTCGCCTTTCGGCGCGGGAGCGGGCCCGGTATACGCTGGACGAGGGGCGGCTGTTCGAATATGACGCCGACATGGTGTCCCTCGATCCCCTGTCGTTTCCGGGCTACCGGGAGAAGCTGGAGGCGAACGTGGCCAAGACGGGCCAGAACGAAGCGGTGCTGACCGGCGAAGGCACCATCGGCGGCCACCCCGTCGTGTTCGGCGCCATCGGCTTCGACTTTTTCTCGGGAACCCTGGGCTCCGTCGTCGGGGAGAAAATCGCCAACGCGGCGGAGAAAGCCTTGCAGAAGAACTATCCGCTGGTGCTGTTTTCCGCCTCGGGCGGCGCCCGCATGCAGGAAGGCATCCTCAGCCTGATGCAGATGGCGAAAACGAGCGCCGCCATCAAGCGGCTGGATGAAGCGGGGATCCTGTACATATCCGTCATCACCGATCCGACGTACGGCGGGGTGTCCGCCAGCTTCGCCATGCTCGGCGACTACGTGCTGGCCGAACCGGGCGCCGCCTTCGGCTTCGCCGGCCGGATCGTCATCGAGCAGACGATCCGCCAGAAGCTGCCGGACGATTTCCAGACCGCCGAATTCAACCTGAAGCACGGACAGGTCGACCGCGTCGTCCACCGCAAAGAAATGAAGGCCGTGCTGACGCGCATTCTCGACCTGCACGCGGCCGGAAGGGGGACGGGCCATGGCCGGTGAAATGCCCTTCGAGCAGCCGCTTCTGGAGCTCAGGGCCAAAATCGACGAACTGTCCCGATTCAGCCGGGAGCAAAACATCGATTTCAGCGAGGAGATCGCCCGGCTGGAGGAACGGTATGCGAAGCTGGAGGAAGAGATTTACGGAAATCTGACGGCGCCGCAGAAAATGCAGATCGCGCGCCTGGCCGGCCGTCCGACCACTCTCGACTACATCCAGCGCATCTGCACCGATTTCCTCGAGCTGCACGGCGACCGCCTGTTCGGCGACGATCTGGCCGTCGTCGGGGGCATCGCCCGGCTGGACGGCATGCCGGTCACGGTGGTCGGCCACCAGAAGGGCAAGGATACGAAGGAAAACATTTTGCGCAATTTCGGCATGCCCCATCCGGAAGGATTCCGCAAGGCGCTCCGGCTCATGAAGCAGGCCGACAAGTTCGGCCGGCCCATTGTGGCGTTCATCGACACGCCCGGCGCCTATCCGGGCAATGCGGCGGAAGAGCGCGGCCAATCGGAAGCGATTGCCCGCAACCTGTGGGAGATGGCTTCTTTCCGCGTGCCCGTCGTCTGCGTCGTGATCGGCGAAGGGGGCAGCGGCGGGGCGCTGGCCCTCGGCGTCGGCAACCGCGTGCTCATGCTGGAGAACGCCATCTATTCCGTCATTTCGCCCAACGGCGCCGCGTCCATCCTGTGGAAGGATGCGTCGCTGGCGGACCGGGCGGCGGAGACGATGCGCATCACGGCGAAGGACATGCTGGAGCTCGGCGTCGTGGACGAAGTGATCCCGGAGCCGAAAGGCGGCGCCCACAAGGATCCGGACTGGCAGGCGGAACGGGTGAAGGAGGCCGTGCTGCGGCATCTGCGCGAACTGGCGGCCCTTCCGGGCGAGGCGTTGCGGCAGCAGCGGTTCGACAAGTTCAGGAAAATCGGCGAATTCGGCTTTCAAAACATCGAAGGGTGACATATCTCATATTTTGACAGGCCACCAGTTTTTATGATGTCTTTGGTTGTCCAAAATCGAAGATAGATGCACCATCTTCAGGAAGCAGGAGGATTCCCCCGCATGCGAAAAACGAAAATCGTCTGTACGCTCGGTCCCGCCAGCGACTCGCCGGAAATGATCCGAAAATTGATTCTGGCCGGCATGAACGTGGCCCGGCTGAATTTTTCCCACGGCGACTATGAAGAGCACGGCGCCCGCATCCGCACGATCCGGGAAGCGGTGAAAGAGCTCGGCCGGAACGTGGCCATTCTGCTCGATACGAAGGGTCCCGAAATCCGGGTGGGCAAGCTGAAGGAAGAGCCCATCGAACTGGTGCAGGGCGACACCATCATTTTGACGACGGAAGACATTCTCGGGGACAAGGATCGCATCCCGGTTTCCTACAAGGATCTGCCCAACGACGTCGCGCCCGGCGCCACGATTCTGCTCGACGACGGCCTGATCGGGCTGACGGCGCTGGACGTCCGCGGCAGCGAGATCGTCTGCCGGATCAACAACGGCGGCATGCTGAAAAGCCGGAAAAGCGTCAACGTCCCGGGCGTGAAAGTGAATCTGCCCGGCATCACGGACAAGGACCGGGCCGACATCCTGTTCGGCATCGAGCAGGGCGTCGACTGCATCGCCGCCTCCTTCGTCCGCAAAGCCCAGGACGTGCTGGAAATCCGGCAGATCCTGGAAGAGCACAACGCGACCCACATCCAGATCATCGCGAAAATCGAAAACCAGGAAGGCGTCGACAACCTGGATGAAATCCTGCAGGTGGCCGACGGCCTGATGGTCGCGCGGGGCGACCTCGGGGTGGAAATTCCGGCAGAGCAGGTGCCCCTCGTGCAGAAAATGATGATCAGAAAATGCAACCTGGCCGGCAAGCCGGTCATCACGGCCACCCAGATGCTCGATTCGATGCAGCGCAATCCGCGTCCGACGCGGGCGGAAGCGAGCGACGTGGCCAACGCCATCCTGGACGGCACCGACGCCCTCATGCTGTCCGGCGAAACGGCGGCGGGCAAATATCCGGTGGAATCCGTCGAAACGATGGCGCGCATCGCCGAACGGGCCGAAACGGCCATCGAGCACCGGGACGTCCTCCTGCGGCAAAGCCGGGATCAGCAGAAGAGCATCACCGAGGCGATCAGCCAGGCGGTGGCGAGTTCCGCCCTCGACCTGGACGCCCAGGCCATCCTGACGGCGACGGAGAGCGGGTTTACGGCGCGCATGGTGTCCAAGTACCGGCCGAAGGCGCCGATCATCGCCGTGACGCCGCATGAAGGCGTCATGCGTCAACTGGCCCTCATCTGGGGCGTCGTGCCGGTGAAAGGCGAGATGGTGAACAACACCGACGAAATGTTCGAAATGGCGATCCAGGCGGCCGTGTCCGGCGGCCATGTGAAGCTCGGCGACCTGGTCGTGATCACGGCCGGCGTCCCGGTCGGCCGTTCCGGAACGACGAACCTGATCAAAATCCAGCACGTCGGCGAAATTGTTGCGAGAGGGCAGGGGATCGGCAACCTGAAGGCCGGCGGCCGCGTCGTGGCGGCCCGGACGCCGGAGGAAGCGCTGAGCGGCATGGCGCCCGGCGGCGTGCTTGTCGTCCCGGCCACGGACAAGTCCTACATGCCGGCGATCCAGCAGGCGTCCGCCATCATCACCGAGACGGGCGGCATCACGTCCCATGCGGCCATCGTCGGCCTCGAACTCGGCATCCCGGTCATCGTCGGCGTCGAGAACGCGGTCGATCTGCTGAAAGGCTACCATGACGTGTCGGTCAACGCCGAACTCGGCGTCATCTATTCCGGCAAGCTGAATTACATTTGAACGATGCGCGCCGGCGCGTCGGCGTGACAGTGCGCCGGAACGCCGGACGGCATGCCGGGCGCCGGCATGGAAGGGGTTGTCCCCTGCCATGCCGGCGTTTTTTTGTCGCCCGATTCGCCGCGCCGGAATGGCACAATGGTCCGCATGTGGAGCATGGTCGAGATGCATCAAATCCAGTTTGCGGCACGCGGGAACTGGATGTTGTGCAGGACGCCTTCCATGAACGCGGAACTTTGGTTCGCGCCTCTCATGGCCGCCGATTCGTCGATTCGTTTGGACAAACGTGTGTTCATTGTTGCAAAATGAGGGGAGAAACCATCCGGACGGCATGTGCCGGGAACAAGGAGCAATCAAGCGATGCGGGATAAGCGGCAGGAAATCGATGGCGAAGCCGGCGAACGTCCCTTCGTCCACCGGCTCAGGGTGCGCTACCAGGAAACGGACCAGATGGGCGTCGTCCATCATGCCAATTACGTGACCTGGTTCGAAGAGGCGCGGACGGAATGGATCCGGTCGCTGGGCCATTCGTACCGGCGGCTGGAAGAGGAAGGATTGCTGTTGCCGGTGCTGGAAATCGCGGTGAAGTACGGCTCTCCTGCCCGATACGAGGATGACGTGGAAGTCGAAGTCAAGCTGACGGTTTGCACGCCCGTCCGGCTCGGGTTTTCATACACGGCGAGACGGGCTACCGACGGGCAGGTGCTGGCTTCCGGCGAAAGCCGGCATGCGTGGGTGAACCCGGGCTTCAAGCCGGTCCGGCTGGACCGGGAGAAGCCCGAACTGTACAGGCTGTTGATCGAACGGATGGCAAAAGAAAACGGCTGACGGCGATGGCGCGCATCCCGCCAGGCGCGCGTCCCCGCGCGCATTCGCGCCCGACGGTTTCGCGCCCGGCGGCCGGGCCGCGCGTGCCGCGCCTGCGGCCGGACCGGCCAAACCGTGCCCACGGCCGGGCCGTCACCCGTCTTTCCGGCCGGCCGCTTCGCCTTCGATCGAGCCGTATCTGACGTAGTTCCGGATGTCCCGCAGCACCCCGGCGCGGTGCAGGGACAATCCGATGATGACCAGCGTCGGGCCGACCAGGAGGCCGATGAAGCCGAACAATTTCAGGCCGACGAACAGGCTGATCAGCGTGACGAGCGGATACAGCCCGAGGCTGCTGGAATACACCTTCGGCTCCGACAGATGCCTGGCGATCATGACGATGGCGTACAGCACGGCCAGTCCGATGCCGAAGGTGATGTTGCCTTCGATGAACACATAGATGATCCACGGGATGAACACGACGCTGGTCCCGAGGTACGGCAGCAGATCCACCAGGCCGATCAGGAGCCCGACGGTCAGGGCATAGGGCACCCGGAGCAGGAACAGCCCGATGATGACCAGCATCGTCGTGATCGAAATGAGAATGAGCTGCGCCCGCACGAACCCGAACAGCGCGCGGTGCAGATCCACCCAGACGGCCTGCATCGTCCTGGCGACCCGGGCGGGCATTTTGTCCGCCAGCCAGGCGGCGATCTTTTCCCAGTCCTTGCAGATGAAAAACGCCGCAACGAGCGCCACCAGCAGCCCGAGGGCCAGGTTCGGGACGGCGCTCACGATCGCCAGAAGCCCCTGTCCGAGGCTTTCCAGGAGGCCGGAAATGAACCGGGCGACGCTTTCCCCGATGGACGTCATGCTGCGGTCCACCGTTTCCTGCATGCCCGAGTCGGCGTACAATTTGCCGATCCGTTCAAAAAAGCTGCGCAGCCCGTCCGGCGGGAATACGGCGCTGAATTTTGCGAACCATTTTTCATAGTTGAGATTGATGAACTGCACGAGGCGGTTCGTTTCCGCGATGATGCGGATGATGATCAGCGTCAGCAGGCCGCCGAGCACCCCGACGATCAGCACGATGGAAACGGTGACGGCGAGCCAGCGGGGCATTTTCATCCTGCGGTGGAGAAATCCGGCGATCGGCCGCATGACGAGGGCCAGCAGAAAACCGATCAGAAACGGATAGAGGAGCGGCAGCCCGAAATAGATCGCCAGGGCCGCCAATGCGAGCAACGCCGCAACCCAGAGCGCTCGCAGGAAACGGTACGGGTAATCGTGGTTCATGGCGTCTCTCCAGGGATTCTTTTTCCTCCATTGTAACATATTTGCGGCCGAAGAATTGGCACGGAAAATAATATGCCGTTGTTGTTCACTTCTCTTGAAAAATCCTTTATTATGGTAAGGGTGGCCTTAATCTATTTTCTTTATAAGAACGGTTCTCTTTTTTTGCCGGGACGGGGCGTCCCTCTCTTACGCCCGGCGGACGATTTCCATACAATCAAAAGGAGAGTCGAACGATGTCAGTGACAAAAGGGCTTGAAGGAATCGTTGCGGCCGCTTCCTCGATCAGCTCGATCATCGACGGGGTGTTGACCTACCGCGGGTACAACATCGACGATCTGGCTGAGAACGCTTCCTTCGAAGAAGTGATCCACCTGCTCTGGTACGGCAAACTGCCCAACGCCGGCGAACTGGCGCGTCTGAAAGAACAGCTGTCCGAGCATGCGCCCGTGCCGGAACCGGTAATCCAGATTCTTCGCTCGGCGCCCGCGGACGCCCATCCGATGGCCGTCCTGCGCACGGCGGTATCCGCGCTGGCGCTTTACGATCCCGATGCGGACGACATGAGCGAGGCCGCCAACCTGCGCAAGGCGATCAAGCTGCAGGCGAAGCTGCCGACCATCGTGGCCGCCTATGCCAGAATCCGGGACGGCAAGGAGCCGGTGGCGCCGCTTTCGGGCGTCTCGCTGGCCCACAATTTCCTGTACATGCTGAGCGGCAGCCGTCCGGATCCGGTTGCCGAGACGGCGCTGGACAAGGCGCTCGTCCTCCATGCCGACCACGAGCTGAACGCTTCCACCTTCGCGTCCCGCGTCACCGTCGCCACGCTGTCGGACATCTACTCCGGCGTGACGAGCGCCATCGGCGCGCTGAAGGGACCGCTGCACGGCGGAGCCAACGAAGGCGTCATGGCGATGCTGGAGGAAATCGGCTCGGAAGACAACGTGGAGCCCTATATCCGGGCGAAACTGGAAGCCCGCGAGCGCATCATGGGCTTCGGGCACCGCGTGTACAAAAACGGCGACCCGCGGGCCAAACATTTGCAGAAGATGTCGCTTGAACTGGGCAAAATGACCGGCAACATGACCTGGTACAACATGTCCGTCAAAGTGGAAGCGCTGATGAACGAACTGAAGGGGCTGAAGCCGAACGTCGACTTCTATTCCGCTTCGGTGTACACGTCCCTCGGCATTCCCCGCTACCTGTTCACGCCCATTTTCGCCATGAGCCGCGTCTCCGGCTGGACGGCGCACATCATGGAACAGTATGCGGACAACCGGCTGATCCGCCCGCGGGCCGAATACGTCGGACCCACCGACCAGAAATACGTGCCGATCGCCGAACGGGCATGACGGGGTTTCGCAAATCGCCAGTCCGCGTGAAATCTTCTCCAATCAAGAATCAAACATGCATGCATTCAGCACGCAACGGAGGGAACCAACATGGCCAACTTTGAACAGCTGACGCCGCCGCAAAGCGGCCAAAAGATCACGATCGACAACGGAAAACTGGTGGTGCCGGACAACCCGGTCATCCCGTTCATCGAAGGCGACGGCACGGGCCGCGACATCTGGCGCGCGTCGAAGCGCGTCCTCGACGCCGCCGTGGAGAAAGCCTACAAGGGCGGCCGGAAAATCGAGTGGTTCGAAGTGTACGCCGGCGAAAAGGCGTTCAACAAATTCAACAACTGGCTCCCGAACGACACGCTGACGGCCGTCCGCGAATACATCGTGGCCATCAAGGGTCCGCTGACGACGCCGGTCGGCGGCGGCATCCGGTCCCTGAACGTGGCGCTCCGGCAGGAACTGGACCTGTACGTCTGCCTGCGTCCGGTCCGCTATTTCGACGGCGTGCCGTCCCCGGTCAAACGGCCCGACCTGGTGAACATGGTCATTTTCCGGGAAAACACGGAAGACATCTACGCGGGCATCGAATGGCCGGCCGGGTCGGAAGAAGTCAAGAAAGTGATCAAGTTCCTGCAGGACGAAATGGGCGTGAAGAAAATCCGCTTCCCGGAAACGAGCGGCATCGGCATCAAGCCCGTCTCCGAGGAAGGCTCGAAGCGGCTCATCCGCGCGGCCATCGAATACGCCATCCGGCACAAGCGCAAATCCGTCACCCTGGTCCACAAGGGCAACATCATGAAATTCACCGAAGGCGCGTTCAAAAACTGGGGCTACGAACTGGCCGAACAGGAGTACGCCGACAAGACGTTCACCTGGGGACAGTATGACCGGATCAAGGAAACCGAAGGCGTGGAAGCCGCCAACCGGGCGCAGAAGGAAGCGGAAGAGGCCGGCAAGATCATCATCAAGGACACGATTGCCGACATCATGCTGCAGCAGGTGCTGACCCGCCCGGCGGAGTTCGATGTCATCGCCACGCTGAACCTCAACGGCGACTACCTGTCCGACGCGCTGGCGGCGCAGGTGGGCGGCATCGGCATCGCGCCGGGGGCCAACATCAACTACGTGACGGGCCACGCCATCTTCGAGGCGACCCACGGCACGGCGCCGAAGTACGCCGACCTGGACGTCGTCAACCCGGGTTCCGTCATCCTGTCCGGCGTCATGATGCTGGAACACATGGGCTGGCAGGAAGCGGCCGACCTGATCTACAAGGGGATGGAAACGGCCATCCGCAACAAAACCGTCACCTACGACTTCGCGCGCCTGATGGAAGGCGCCAAGCAGGTGAAGTGCTCCGAATTCGCGGACGAAATCATCAAACACATGTAAGGCAACCCCATGCGCCCGAAAGGCTGTCATGGATCGTCCCCCTTCATCATACTGTTGTACCATCAGAAGGATGGGGGGACCGGTCGCATGGGTACGGGAAGACGCAAAATCACCGTCGTCGGCGCCGGGATGACCGGCGCCGCGACGGCTTTTTTGCTGGCGCAAAAGGAACTGGGCGATGTCGTGCTGATCGACGTGCCCGAGCTGGAAAACCCGACGGCGGGCAAGGCGCTGGACATGCTCCAGGCGGGACCGGTGCTCGGCTTCGACAGCCGGATCACCGGCGCGAGCGGGTACGGGGCCGCCACCGGATCCGACGTCGTCATCATCACCGCGGGAGTGGCCCGCAAGCCCGGCATGAGCCGGGACGACCTGGTGCACACGAACGCGCGCATCGTGCGGGCCGTCTGCGAAAACATCCGGCAGGCATGCCCCGGATCGTGCGTCATCGTGCTGAGCAATCCGGTGGACGCCATGACGCTGGTGGCCTATCAGACCCTCGGGTTCCCGAAAAACCGGGTTCTCGGCCAGTCCGGCGTGCTGGATGCGGCACGGTTCAACGCGTTCATCGCCCGGGAACTGAACGTGTCGGCGGAAGACGTGCAAAGCATCGTGCTGGGCGGGCACGGCGACGACATGGTGCCCCTCGTCCGGTATGCCACCGCGGGCGGCGTGCCCGTGTCGCAGCTGCTCCCGCCGGAGCGGATCGAGGCCGTCGTGCAGCGGACCCGGTACGGCGGCGGGGAAATCGTCCGGCTTTTGGGCAGCGGCAGCGCGTATCACGCGCCGGCGGCATCCCTCGTGCGCATGGCGGAAGCGATCCTGAAGGACAAGAAGCGGATTTTGCCGGCCATCGCCCTGCTGGAAGGAGAATACGGCTACAGCGGCCTGTTCATGGGCGTGCCGGTCGTGCTCGGCGCGGGCGGCATCGAGCGCATCATCGAGCTGGAGCTGACCGAAGAGGAGAAGGCGGCCCTCGACCGGTCGGCGGCGTCCGTCCGCCGGGTGTCGCAGGTGGCGGCCGGCATATTTTGAGAAGACGGTCTCCGGCGCTGGCCCGTACGGCGGGAGACGCGGCAACGGCCCGGACGGGCCGTTTTTCTTTTTGTCCGACTTCCTGTATACTGGATTTCGGAAGATGGATGATGAACCGAACGGGAGGGAACCGCATGTTCGACGTTTACCAGTGGATGTACGTGGTGCACGTGCTCGGCGCGGTCGCGCTGGGTTATTATTTCATGCTGCCGTTCCTGCTGCTGCGCACGCGCTCTTTGACCGGCGAGCCGCTGGCGGCGTTTGTCGGCAACGTCCACTTTGTCGGGAGGATCATGCAGGCGCTGCTGCTTGTCCAGCTGCTCACCGGCGGCTACATGATGGGCGGCTCCTACACCACGTTCTGGATGACGGCGGTGCTTGTGCTGCTCGTCGCCATCGGCGCGCTGTCCGGCATCATGGGCGGCCGTTTGAAAAAGGCGGCGCAGGCGCTCAAGTCCGGCGGCGACGGCTCGGCGGCGCTGGCGTCCGTCCGGGTTCTCAGCTGGGCGCTGTTCGTGTCGCTGCTCTTGATGGTGTACGTGATGACGGTGCACGAGTACTTCTTCAAATGATCCGATAAGGAAAGGACAAGCACCCGCGGGAAACCGCCGGCCTCGGGCCGGCGGAAGTCCGGGGTGCTTTTCTTGTGGCCGGATGCGGCGCACGGGACAGGCGGGCCGGACGCCGCGCGGACGGGTCGCCGTCAGATTCCCGGCTGCAAAATCGTGTCCAGATACCGGTGCAGCACGCGGGTGATCCGCTCGCGGCCGAGCCGGTTCGGATCGACCAGGGCGTGCAGCGCCAGGCCGTCCACGAGGGCGTACAGGGTTTCCGTTTCCACGTCGAGATCGAGCCCGGGCTTCAGCAGTCCGTTACGGTCAAGTTCCCGCAAAATGCGGCCCATGCCCTGCAGCAAATCGTCCTGCGGACCGTCCGGCAGCCCGTCGGCATGCTTGCCGTGATAGATGTAGGCGAACCAGACTTCCATTTCGAGGGACGTGTCCGGATCGTGCGGGATCAGCTCGAGCAGGAGGCGCACCACCCGTTCCCGCGGCGGGAGGCCGGCCGATTTGATGCTCTCGATCCGCGCCTGGACCCGCTCTTTCACCAGGTTCATGGCATAGGCGAACAATTCGGCCTGGGTCGGAAAATAGTGGCGGACCGCGCCGAGGGACATGCCGGCTTTGGCGGCGATGTTCCGGACGGTGGCCTGCTCCATGCCTTCCGAGGCGATGATGGCGCAGGCGGCTTCCGCAATGTGCCGCTTGATCCGGTCGTGATCGACGATTTTGGGCATGGGCGGGAACCTCTCTTTTTTTAAATACACTTGTATTGCAAAAATGCCGGTGCTATAATGATCGGTGTTTCAATACAATTGTATTGCAAAAAGAGGGGGCGGGCAAGATGAGCTGGATCGCCTGGGCCATCGTGGCCAGCGAAGTGGCATTCTGGGTCTTCATCCTGCTGGCGCTGGCGACGCGCTACGTGTGGAGGCGCCGCCGGCTCAGCATGGTGCTGTTCGCCATGACGCCCGTCATCGACTTCCTGCTGCTGGTGCTGACGGCCGTCGATCTGTCCCGCGGCGCCACCGCGACGTGGGCCCACGGGCTGTCGGCGGTGTACATCGGCGTGTCGCTGGCGTTCGGCAAAAACATGATCGAGTGGGCGGACAACGTGTTCCGCCGGCGCGTGCTGAAGGAACATGTCCCCAAAGCCGTGCGGTTCGGCCGGGATCATGCCGTTCATTACGCGAAGGGGTTCGGCCGGCACGTCCTGGCCTTCCTGATCGGCGGAGCGCTCGTCGGCGCGACGGTGTGGTGGGTCGGCGATCCGTCCCGCACGGCCGGCATGCTCGGCATCATGGCCCGGTGGGCCGTCGTGCTGGGCATCGACTTCCTCATCACCGTTTCCTATTTCGTCTGGCCGAAGAAGCCGCGGGCAGACGGGCAATTTTCCGGTTGACGGGAAGGCGGCGGCAAGCAGAAAACAGCCCGCACAAGCGCCGGGGGCAGGCTTCCGAAGGGAAGCGGCCGCCGGTCCGCCGTGCGGGCTGTTGTTCTTGCCGGGCCGGTGTTTTCAGGACAGTTCGTCCAGCGCCTTCTCGAAACTCGGCGCAAAATGTTCGAGGAAATAGTCCGCTTCGGGCACGCCCAGCTTGCGGATGGACTCGAGAATCTGGGACTTCGCCACGGCGAATTCCCGGTTGCCCGCGGACAGTTCGGTCACGCATTTCAGATAGGCGTCCAGCAGGTCGGCCGCCTTCACGTACCGGCGCAGGTCGTTCGAAAGGTCGTGCTTGCCGGTGACGAGGGGCCGGTATACGTCCTGCAAAGGTTCCGGCACCATCTCGAGCAGCCGCTCCGAGGCCAGCTGCTCGATTTCCCGGAAGTTGCCCAGCATGCCCGGCGAATGGTGCTTGACCGGCGTCGGGATGTCCCCCGTGAACACTTCCGTCGAATCGTGGAACAGCGCCAGCACCACCGCCCGGTCCGTCGGCACGTCCTTGCCGAAGATCCGGTTGGCGATGGAACAGAGGGCGTGGGTGATCAGCGCCACCTGGAACGAATGTTCCGCGACGTTCTCCTTCACCGTGTTGCGCATCAGGCTCCACCGCTTGATGTACCGCAACCGGTACAGATAGGCGAAAAAATGGCTGTTCATGGCGCCGGCGTCCCCCTTGCGTTCCGCATGTTCAAAGCACCTCCATTATACCGGTCCGCCGGAAGGCGCACAAGTGTTCTCTTTTTTTGCGGATCACCGGTTCTTTTGGCCGTCGACTTGTGCTACACTGTAAGAAAAAGCATTGCAAGGCGAATGGGTTTTGACTTGGGAGAAAAGCGAAACACCAAACGGACACGCGGAGGAATCGGATCCCATGGAACGCTTTCAGGAGAGCATCTACAGGCTGATCGTGGAAACGAGCACCAACCTTCCGGCCGACGTGCGCAAGCGCCTCAAGGAAGCGCAGGCGATGGAGGACGCCGGCACCAGGGCGGCCCTGTCGCTCATGACGATCGCCCGGAATGTCGATATGGCGGAATGCAACGTGTCGCCGATTTGCCAGGACACCGGCATGCCGACCTTCTTCCTGCAAGTGCCGGTGGGCGCGAACCAGATCGAGATGAAAAAGGCCATCCGCGCCGCCGTCGCCCGGGCGACGAAGGATGGCATCCTGCGCACCAACTCCGTCGACTCGCTGACGGGGGCCAACTCCGGCGACAACCTCGGGCCGGGCACGCCGGTCATCCATTTCGAGCAGTGGGAGCGGGACGACATCGAAGTGCGCCTGCTGCTCAAGGGGGGCGGCTGCGAGAACAAGAACATCCAGTACAGCCTGCCGACGGAACTGGAAGGGCTCGGACGGGCCGGCCGCGACCTGGACGGCATCCGCAAGTGCATCCTGCATGCGGTGTACCAGGCCCAGGGGCACGGCTGCAGCGCCGGCTTCATCGGCGTCGGCATCGGCGGCGACCGCACGACCGGCTACGAGCTGGCGAAGCAGCAGCTGCTGCGCCATCTGGACGACACGAATCCGATCGAAGAGCTGCGGCAGCTTGAGGAATACATCATGGCGAACGCCAACAAGCTCGGCATCGGCACGATGGGGTTCGGCGGCGAAGTGACGCTGCTCGGCTGCAAGATCGGCGTCATGAACCGGCTTCCCGCCAGCTTCTTCGTGTCCGTCGCCTACAACTGCTGGGCGTTCCGGCGCCAGGGCGTGCGGCTGGACGGGCGGTCGGGCGATATCGCGGAGTGGCTGTATGAAACCGGCAGCCATGTGCCGATGACCGATGCGGCGTCCGGCGGCGATGCGCTGGCAGCCGTGTTCGGCAGCGGCGCGGCGGATGCGTCGGGCGGAGTGCCCGCATCGGGCGGTGCGCCCCGGCAGTTCGTGCTGACGCCGCCGATCAGCGAGGAGCTGATCCGGCAGCTGCGCGTCGGCGACGTGGTGATCATCAACGGCCGCATGCACACCGGGCGCGACGCGCTGCACAAACACCTGGTCCAGCACGATTCGCCGGTGGACCTCAGGGGCGAAATCATCTACCACTGCGGTCCCGTCATGATGAAGGACGACAACGGCGAATGGCACGTGAAGGCGGCGGGCCCGACGACCAGCATCCGGGAGGAGCCGTACCAGGCGGACATCATCCGCAAGTTCGGCATCCGCGCGGTCGTCGGCAAGGGCGGCATGGGCGCCAGGACGCTGGCCGCCCTGAAGGAGCACGGCGCCGTCTATCTGAACGCCATCGGCGGCGCGGCGCAATATTACGCCGAAACGGTCAAGAAAGTGGAAGGCGTCCACTTCATGGAATTCGGCATCCCGGAGGCGATGTGGCACCTGCAGGTGGAGGGATTCGCCGCCATCGTGACGATGGATGCCCACGGCAACAGCCTGCATGCCGATGTGGAAAAGGACTCCTTCCAGAAACTGGAGCAATTCCGCGAACCGGTGTTCAAATGAGGGGAGCATCCACCGGTTTGCCGCGCTGACGAACGGCCGAGGCGGACGGACGCCCCGGCCTTCATTTTCGGGGAACGGAGGGCGGTCATGGCACGGTTCAGCACGCGCCTTGCGCTCATGTTCATGCTGCTCGCCGGCGTGTCCATCCTGGGTTCGGGCTTTTTCATGTACGGCATCGTGGTCAACGCCCACGTGGAAACGGCCATGGCCGCGATGGAGCGGGAGTTGGCCCTGATCTCCCGCGATCTCGCCGCCCTGGATGCGGGGCCGGCTTCCGATCCCGTCCTGCGGCGGGAGGCGCTCTCGCGGTATGCCGCCGAAACGGACCGGCTGCTGGATGCCCGGATCACGATCATCGGCACGGACGGCACCGTGCTGGCGGATTCGCGGACGGATCCGGACGACATGGAAAACCACGGAAGCCGGGAGGAAATCCTTCAGGCCAAAGCTGAAGGCATCGGCTTTGCCCGGCGGCAGAGCGGTTCCCTCGGCATCGGGCTGCTGTATGCCGCCGTGCCTTTTTCGCCCGAAGGGTCGGACGAACCGGCCGGGTATGTGCGCATCGCCGTCGGCATGGACACGCTGGAGACAACGAAGCGGCGCCTGCTGCACGGACTTGCGGCCTGGATGCTCCTGTTTGCGGCCATCGCGTTCGCGGCCAGCTACCGGATCGCGAGGAGCTTGTCCCGCCCCCTGGAGCGGATCGCGCGGGCCGCCCGGTCCATTTCCCGGCAGGATCCAGCGGCCGCTCCCGAAACCCGGATCCGGGTGTCGGAAGACGGACGGGACGAGTTTGCCCAGCTCGGACGGACCATCAACGCCATGGCCGACAGCCTGCGGGAACGGATGGAGGCGGCGCGGGAAAGCGAAAAGCGGCTTGCCAGCGTGCTGGATGAAATGATCAGCGGCGTCATGCTGGTGGATCCGACCGGCATCGTCCGGCTGGCGAACCGCAAGGCGGTGCAGTGGTTCGGTCTGGCCGCCGGAGACGTCATCGGCCGGCCGTTCGGCGAGATCGGCGGGCCGGCGGAGCTCGCCGGGCTGATCAGGAGCTGCCTCGCCCACCGCGAGCATCTCCGGGAAGAGCTGACGATGCGGCACCCGGATGAACGGACCGGCGAGCGCATCATCGAGGCGAACCTGGTGCCCATCGGCGCCGGGGATGCGCAGGACGGCATCGTCATCGTGCTGCACGACATCACCGACATCCGGCGCCTCGAGCGGATGCGCAGCCAGTTCGTCGCCAACGTGTCCCACGAGCTCAGGACGCCGGTGGCGGCCATCCGCGGCTATGCCGAAACGCTGATGGCCGGCGCCCTGCACGATCCGGAAACGGCGGAATCGTTCCTGAAAATCATCGCCGACGAAAGCCGCCGTCTCGGCCGGCTGATCGAGGACATCCTCGACCTGTCCAACATCGAATCGAAGCAGGTGGCGATGCATTTCGCGCCGGTCGATTTGGCCGGCTTCATCGCCAAGACGATGGGCACGGTGCAGCCGGCGGCGGACGAAAAGCGCATCCGACTCGCCTGGGACGTGGAAGACGGGCTGCACATCGAAGCGGATGAAGACAAGCTTGGGCAAATCCTGCTCAATCTGCTGAGCAACGCCATCGCCTACACGCCGGAAGGCGGCTCGGTGACGGTGACGGCACGGACCGTTGCGTCGGCGGGCGGTGCCGGCGGCGGGACGGAGCGGGCCGGAAGCGGGATGGAGCGAACCGGCAGCGGGATGGGCGGAACCGAAGGCGGGATGGACCGGACTTCTGCCATGCCGGGCGGAGCCGCGGCGCATCCGGCGGACGGGGACGGCGGCGAAGAACGGGTGCGGATCGAAGTGCGGGATACGGGCATCGGCATTCCCCGCAAGGATTTGCCCCGCATTTTCGAACGGTTCTACCGGGTGGACAAGGCCCGCAGCCGGAGTTCCGGCGGCACCGGGCTCGGCCTGTCCATCGTCAAGCACCTGGTGGAGCTGCATCACGGTTCGATTTCGGTGGAGAGCGAACCGGGCGCCGGGAGCGTGTTTGCCGTGGAACTGCCGGTTCTCCAGCCGTGGAACGGGGACCATTGATTCTTGGCGGCGTCGCCTTGCGCAAGCACGGGCGGCCGGTTTTGTTGACATTCCTTTAACAAAACTGTGCTACAGTTTGCAGAAGGGGGGATGAAACGTTGAAACCGTCCATTCTCGTCATCGAGGACGAACCGACGCTGGCACGGCTTCTTTCATACAATCTGAACCGGGAAGGTTACGACGTGACGGTGGCCGAAAACGGGGGAGACGGGCTGAGGCTGGCCGTCACGCAAGCGTTCGATCTCATCATCCTGGACATCATGCTGCCCGGGCTGAACGGGTTCGAAGTGCTTTCCCGCATGAGGGAACGGGGCGTGCAGAAGCCGGTCATCATCTTGACGGCGCGCAGCGCGGAGGACGAAATCGTGCGCGGGCTGCGGATGGGCGCGGACGACTACATGACCAAGCCGTTCGGCGTGGACGAGCTTCTGGCCCGCGTGTCGGCGGTGCTGCGGCGGTCCGGCGGACGGGGGGCGGCGGACGGCGGTTCATCCCGGGACGAAACGAAAATCGAAATCGGCGATCTGGTCATTTACCCGAAAAAATATGAAGTCTGGGCAAAAGGGGAGCCGATTGCCCTCCGCCCGAAGGAATTCGAGGTGCTGCTCTACCTCATCCAGCGGCCCGGCATCGTCGTCACCCGTGACGACCTGATGAACGCGGTTTGGGGGTTCGACTACATTGGCGGGCAGCGGACCGTGGACGTGCACGTCAGTTCGCTGCGCAAAAAGCTGGAGCCGGGCCGCCATTCGCTGAAAATCGATTCGATCCGCGGCGTCGGCTACAAGCTGGTGCCGCCCCGGCCGGACCGGCCGTGAGCGCCGGGCGCGGACTTCGGCGGCCTCTGGACATGGTTGGAGGAGGCTGCCGCAAAGTGCCGGACGGCGTGCCGGAATGCGTGCCGGCCACGGGGTGCCGGAAAAGGGCGCCGGCCGGCCATGAAGCCGGCGGAAGACCGGCGACGGGAAATCGTGATGCGCGGAAAATCGTGGTATACTGGTGGGCGGAATCCATCGCGAAAGGATGACCTCGTGCCATGGCGTTCATGGACGACAACTTTTTGCTGACGAACCCGACGGCGGTCACGCTGTACCACGACTACGCCGCCAAATTGCCGATCATCGACTACCACTGCCATCTGAGTCCGCGGGAAATCGCCGAAAACCGCCGGTTCCGCAACCTGGCCGACATCTGGCTGTCCGGCGACCACTACAAATGGCGCGCCATGCGCGCGGCGGGCGTGGAGGAGCGGTTCGTCACCGGGAACGCGTCCGACGAAGAGAAATTTTTCGCCTTCGCGCGCACGTTGCCCATGGCCGTCGGAAATCCGCTCTACCATTGGTCCCATCTGGAGCTCCGCCGGTACTTCGGCATCCATGAGATCATCAACGAACGGAACGCGCCGGCCATCTGGGAGAAGGCGAACGCGCTTTTGGCCGGGCCGGGATTCGCCGCGCGGGATTTCATTGCCAGATCCAACGTGCGGGTCATCTGCACGACGGACGATCCGGCGGATACGCTGGAATACCACCTGGCCCTGAAAAACGAGCGGGATTTCCCGGTGAAGGTGCTGCCATCTTTCAGGCCGGACAAGGCGCTGAACGTCGAGAAGGAGGAATTTCCGGTCTACGTCCGCCGTCTCGGGGAAGCGGCCGGCATGGCGATCGAAGGGTTTGACGATCTGCTGGAAGCGCTGGCGAAACGGATCGCCTTTTTTGCCGAGGCGGGATGCGTCGTGTCCGACCATGGGCTGGACGAGGTGCAATTTGCGGAAGCGGGCGACCGGGAAGTCGCGGACATTTTCAAAAAGGCGATGGACGGCCGCGCGGTCACCCGGGAGGAAGCGTGGAAATACAAAACCCGCCTGCTCGTCTTCCTCGGCGGGGAGTACGCAAAGCGCGGCTGGGTGATGCAGCTTCACATCAACGCCAACCGCAACAACAACACGCGCATGCTGAAGCTGCTCGGGCCGGACACCGGGTTCGATTCGATGAACGACGCGCCGCTCGCCTTCCCGCTGACGCGTCTGCTGGACGCGATGGAGAAGGAAGAGGCGCTGCCGAAAACGATTCTGTACTCCCTCAATCCGGCGCAAAACCATCTCCTGGCCACCCTCATGGGCAGCTTCCAGGGCGGCGGCGTCCCCGGCAAAATGCAGCTCGGTTCCGCCTGGTGGTTCAACGACACGAAAGAGGGCATGATCACCCAGATGAAGGCGCTGGCGGAAACGGGCCTGCTCGGCCGGTTCGTCGGCATGCTGACGGATTCCCGCAGCTTCCTGTCCTACACGCGGCACGAGTATTTCCGGCGCATCCTGTGCAACCTGATCGGCGAATGGGTGGAAAAAGGGGAGCTGCCGGACGACGAAGCCTGGCTCGGCGGGCTCGTGCAGGACATCTGCTTCCACAATGCGAACGCCTATTTCGGCTTTGGCGCGGAAATTTGAGTCTTCGGCGCTTGGGTGATGGGTGTTTGCTTAGGTGATCGGCGTCGTCCGCCGGATTGGGCGAGCGGTGTCGGCTGACGATTTGGACGGGAGGTGTTTGCAGCGGCTTTTTGGAATCGATCCTTGTTTGAGCGTTTGATCGGATCGTCCGGAAACGGGCGGTCCGTTTTTTTATGGGGAAACAGGCCGCAGGTTGCCCGGATTCGCCGATGTTCGAATTTCTCGATCAACTCGGGATGATATGACAGTTCGTGGGCCGAGTTGATCGAAATTCTCGAACATCTCGGAGTGAAAGGGCGGTTTGTGGGTCGAGTTGATCGACTTTTTCGGGCATCTCGGGGAAAAAGCAGTGGTCGCGGAGCGAGTTGCTCGAAGAATTCGATTAACTCGTCCGGAAAATGCGATTTTGGAAGCGAGATGCTCGATTTTCTCGATCAACTCGGGATGATATGACAGTTCGTGGGCCGAGTTGATCGAAATTCTCGA
>Ga0310822_100166_pt1 | contig 58007 bp, 48 predicted proteins | sample P4_ome_2_FD_201313 | JGI IMG/M metagenome (GOLD analysis project Ga0310822, IMG submission 201313) | Sorghum-adapted microbial communities from Joint BioEnergy Institute, Emeryville, California, United States - P4_Day56_Rep2 | ecosystem: Engineered > Bioreactor > SSF (Solid state fermentation) >... | reverse complement strand
GGCGTCTTGGACGCGAACGTCGACGGGGTAGCCGAACGAGAATCCCACCCCGGTGTCACGGCAGGCGTCGGCGAAGTTATGGGTGGCCCCGGCGGTGTCGCAGCGCACCAACACCTTCGGTCGGTCGCCATCATCGCCCCGACTGGGGTCGGGCCGCCACGGCGCGGGCAGCGCGGACAGGGCCTGCTCCAGGACAATGATGTGATCGCTGGCGGTGTTGGCACCGGCGTTGCCGGTGCGCAACAGCCCGCCCAGAGCTTCCCCACCGGCGATCTCCGGGCGGTCCAAAAACGCCAGCAGCGGATGGTGGCCGAACGTCTTCTTCCAGGTCGGCGTGGCGCCGGCTTTGTTGTCGGAGTGATCGATGACCAGGGTCGCATCGAGGTCGATGTGCAACCAGTCCTGATCAGCGGGGGCCGCTCCGGCGTCCCAGGCCGCGGCTCGCGCGGCGGCCCGCGCGGCCCGCACCGCGGGCAGGTGGGCGGCGTCGATGCGCTCATCGACCAGCCGCCACATCGTCGTCGTCGACGCCGCGGCACCGAACACATGCTCACGATCGCCGCACAGCTGGCCGACCCCGTCGATGCAGTCCGCCCCGTCGGCGACCGCGGCGGCCAGATCAGCGAAGACATCACCGGGGGCGTAAACCCACGGGCCCCGGTAGGTGTCGGCCAAAGCTACGGTGACCTGCGTTGATAGGCCCGTGCGGTCGGCGAGTTCACGCACCATGCCCATCCCGGCGTGCGACACGACGCCGTGGCCGTCGGCTGAGACTTTCACCCGTGGTGCGACCGCGATATTCTTCACCTGCGAGGTGCCTTCCCGTGGGAACGATCCGAACCTTAGACAAGTCCGATTATTCCTTACAGGACAGGCACTTTCGCTTATCTACACGCCATCAAGGGCAACATTCCACGAAAAATCCGGGCTAATCCTTCTACGGAATGATATGGACACGAGTCTACATAATTGAGTGGGAATCAGGGTGGATAGACACACCCGTTGTGGCCGTGCGCATCAGGACGGCCGCACAGGTGAGCGTGCCAGGTGGGCCGCTGAGCACGAGTTCGATCGCCGCCGCAGTTTTTGCCGTCGATGAGTGTCAGGTGATGCCGAGGAGGCAGATAGGACGCCACCGCCCGCCACCAGCTCGCGTGAGCGCTGGCGTCGTGAACCAACAGGACCGGATTATGGTGGAGTCCCTATCTGACAGTAGAGAACGCGGCAATCGTCCACCACTATCGCAGAGTCGTGCACGGATAAGCGCCGGCGGCTAACCCAGGCGTCCACCGACGTCACACGTTGCTCGTCGCAGCCTTCGTCCGAGCCTCCACGTCCTGGAACAAATCGTCGAGCGCGTTGCGCGCGGCTTCGATGCGGAGCGCGTACTCCTCGTCGTAGGCTGCGGGGGCGGTCGATGCCCCGGCAGGTCCTTCCGTCGCCGTCGTCGCAGACGCCACGCTGCTGATGGCCGACCACAGCTCTTTAATCAAGGCCTTGGCGAGCTTTTCGTAGTCGATTGACACTGCGGGCGCCAACGCAGCGACGTCTGCGGGCTGCGTCGCGTCGGGCACGTGAGGCGACGCCGCAGGACGAAAAGTGTTCAGGGTCGCCGGGGTGGCGCTGATCTTGTAGGTCCGCTTTCCGCGGATCTCACGGGTGATCTCGCCCGCGTTCTCCATCGCTGCGATGAGCTGGATGAAGGCGACCGATGTGCCCTTGTAGCCGATACGTTCCTTCAACATGCCGGTGGCGAACCCGGACGAATCCGACACCGGCCCCTCAGTGGCGAGAAGTCGCCGAACACGCGCCCGCGCAGTGCGATCACGAGCCATCGATGCCACCTCCATAGATCGAGCAGTTCGAACCGCCTGGCTCACCGCCACCGCCGTGCGCAAGCAGGGGATGACGCAACCATGTATGGTCCACATTGTAACACCACTTTCGTACGGATACCGGTACGCGTCAATGCCAATTTGCGACCGCCTGGGCCGGCTCTAATTATCGAGTAATGTCGACTCCGCGATCGGCTGGTGACTCGGACGTCCGGGCAGGCCGGACATTCGGAGAAAGCGGGGAGTGCACGGTGACGAGAAGCCTTCACCATTGGATGGACGGTCGGGCCCATGTAGACGATGGCAGCCCGAGGATCACCGTCGAAGGGCCTCTCGACCGGCAACCCGTGGCAACCGTGCCGGTGGGATCCGAGGTCGAGGTCGACGCAGCGGTCACCAGTGCGCTTCGGGCACGCCAGGATTGGCGGGACAAGCCACCGTTCGAGCGCGGCCGACTGTTGGCGGCGATCGCCCGGGGGCTGCGTGACAGGCAGGACGAGTTCGTCCGTGTCGAGGTGTCAGAGACCGGCAAGCTCGAGCGGGAGATGGTTGGTGGCCTCCACACCTCCGCCGATTACTTCGAGTACTACGGCGGGGTGGTTCGGGCGTTGTTCGGCCAGACCATCAACATCGGGGCGGGAGACCACGCATTCACCGACCGCGAACCGTATGGCGTCGTGGGCATGATCACCCCGTGGAACGGTCCTCTGACCCAGGCGTCACGAGGCGTCGCCGCGGCGCTGGCTGCCGGAAACACCGTTGTGCTCAAGCCTTCTGAGTTTACGTCGAGTACCACGGTGATGCTGGCTGAACTCGCCAGCGAGGTCGGTGTTCCGCCGGGAGTCTTGAATGTGGTGCTCGGCACCGGCCAGGAGGTGGGGGCGGCGATCACCCGGCATCCCGATGTCCGGTTGTTGGCCTTCACGGGTTCGGCCGGGGTCGGTCGGCAGATCGCACGCGAGGCTGCTGAGCGGTTGGTCCCCACGATTCTCGAACTCGGTGGCAAGTCGGCGAACCTCGTCTTCGCCGATGCGGATCTGGACAAGGCGGTGTCCAGCGCGATGACGATCTGTGTCGGGGCGGGGCAACAATGCGCGGCCCTGAGCAGGCTGCTCGTTCAGGACGTGGTCTATGAAGAGTTCGTCGCCCGGGTCGGAGAAGTGATGAAGGCGCGCAGGCCCGGACCGGACCTGGCGCCGATGACCACCGAGGCGCAGTTCGAGAAAGTGGTCGAGTATTTCGGGATCGCCGAATCGGAAGGAGCGCGCCTCGTCGCGGGAGGGAAGGCTGTCACCGGTGAGTTGGCCCGGGGGCGCTACGTCGAACCCACGCTGTACGCGGACGTGACCCCGCAGATGAGGATTTTCCGGGAGGAGATCTTCGGCCCGGTCCTGGCGGTCACCCAGTTCCGCGACGAAGCGGAAGCCATTGAATTGGCCAATGATTCAGATTTCGGGCTGGTGGCCAGCGTCTGGACGTCCGACTCCGCACGGGGGCTCCGGGTGGCCTCGCGGTTGGAAGCGGGTCAAGTCTTGGTCAACGGTGGTAGATCGGGGATCGAGACGCCGTTCGGCGGCTACAAGTCGAGCGGGTTGGGCCGCGAGAAGGGCTTCGAATCTCTGATGCACTACACGCAGGTCAAGACCACCGTCGTGGCCACCCGGGAGTGACCGTTCAACGTGGCAGACGGAGTGGGCCGAACGCTATTGTGCGTATCTCGTACTATAAGCAGGGTCGAACATCACTTGCTGATTCGGCCCGGCAGAGCGAACGGAGCACCAGATGACGAAGACACCGGGTACCGGCGGACCCTTGGACGCCGTCCGTGTCATCGACGCGACCGAAGGCATCGCGGGACCGGTCGCGACCATGATCCTGGCCGACTTCGGGGCGGACGTGGTGCGCATTGAAGACGGCGATGCGGTCGCATCAGAGCTGCCGGGCCAGGTGATGTGGAACCGGAACAAGACCATCGTGTCGAGCTTTGACACGGCGACCGATTTGATCGCCACGGCGGACATCGTCGTGACTTCGTCGGCTCAGGCCGCAGAGCGGGTAGGGTTGTCCGTGGACGGACCCCAGCCGGCGGAGCAGGTGCATCTGCAGTTGCCCGCCTGGGTGCCACCGCGCGAGCCACGCGGGCGCCTCGACGCGCTTCTCGCTGACCGGATGATGCAGGCCGATTACGGAATCGCGCGCCGCCAGACATCCTTCGGCGGTGGCCCGGTGGAGTGCGTCTATCCGTTTGTCAGCTATCTGCAGGGCGCCTGGGGCGCCACCGCTGCTATCGCGGCGCTCATCGAACGGATCAGGACCGGGCTCGGACAGCGGGTCGTCATCGACCCCCTGCACGGCGCCATCGTCGCGGCGACGACCACGATGTTCGCTGATCCCAAGGTGGCGTTGCCGACCACGTCGGTCGGGCCCGGCGGTCCCAACCCAGTCTTCGGCACCTACCAGTGCGGCGACGGCGAGTGGATCTTTCTCGGTGCGCTCGGCGTCAAGTTCCAGGACGTCGCATTCGAGCTATTGGGGACCACCGACATCGTCACCCATCCTCGGATCGCGGCGAACCGCGAGGAGATATTCGCAGTCGATCTGCGCGATCGGGTGCGGGCGCGCATTGCCGAAGGGTTCCGCCGCAAGCAGAGGTCGGAGTGGCTCAACGAGTTCAACGCCGCCGGTTGCCCGGTGAGCCCGGTGGGCGAACGCGATGAATGGCTCGACCATGAGCAGGTCATCGCGATGGGCCAACGGGTGGAACTCACCGATCCGCAGGTGGGACCCGCTGTCATGGGTGGGTCGCCGGTGAACTTCTCGGCCTTCCCCGCACCGGTGTTCGCCGCGCGCCGCCACGTCGCCTCGGCCTCCTGGCGGGAGGAACCGCCGACCAGGCCCTTCCCCATCGCGAAACCGGAAATTCTACCGGGCCGGGGGCCGCTGCACGGGGTTAAGGTGCTCGACCTCGGGACCGTCCTCGCGGGTCCGTACGCAGGCCAGCTTCTCGCCGCACTCGGGGCCGACGTGGTCAAGGTGGAAACCACCAAAGGCGATGAATTCCGTACGCGCGGATACATGATCAACAGAGGGCAACGAAGTCTGTCGATCGACCTACGCGACCCCCGCGGGCATCAGACCTTCATGCACCTGGTCGGCAAGAGCAACGTTGTCGTCGACAACTTCCGACCCGGAGTGCTCAATCGGCTCGGAATCGACCTGGAGTCCCTCCGCGGCGCGAATCCGGAGATCGTGACCGCCTCGATCACCGGATACGGCGGGGTGGGTCCGCTGGGGACCCAACCGGGATACGACCCGGTGGTTCAGGCGCTGGCAGGGATCATGGCAGCGCAGGGCGCCGACGCCGAACCGGTGTTCTGCACCGTGGCGGTCAACGATGTGGCGAGCGCCTGCCTCGCGGCGTTGGGAACCTGCGCGGCGCTGTACCAGCAGGCGGTGGGCCGGGGTGGGCAGGCGGTGTCGACTTCGCTGGCAGCTGCCGCGACGTTCATGCAGAGCAACGAATTGGTCCGTTACCCCGGCCGACCCCCGGCCGAGCGCGGCGGACGCGACTACCCCGGCCCGCGGGCGATCTCCCGGTACTACTTGTGCGCCGACGGCTGGGTGAGACTGCATCTGCCGTCGAGGGAGGCAGCAGTGCGCGCCGGACTCGTCGACGTTGCCGACCTCACCGAAGAGGAGACGGCATCCTCGATCGCGTCGTCGGTGGCGAGCATGTCCGTGGCGGAACTGGACGGTGTGGTCGGCCCGCTCGAGGGCCTGGCCGTTCGGGCGCGGGACAACAAGGAACTACTGTTCGCGCCGGATACTATCGAGGACGGCCACATCGGCACGGTGACCTGGCTGGACGGCAACGTCAGCTACATGCCGCGCTCCTATGCTGTGTTCGGCCGGCATGCGTGCAATCCCATGATGAGCACTCCTGGCATGGGCGAGCATTCGCGAGAAATCCTGGCAGAGGCCGGGGTGGATGCGGCCCGCATCGACGAGTTGGTCTCCTCCGGAGTCGTCGTCGAGGGTGGTCCGCTGGCCAGCGTGGCCGGCACCGGATGTCGCTGAGCCGACTCGCTAGAGGACCACGTATTTCACAACATCATAAACGGCGTGTTGGGTCGCGCCGGGACGGAGACCGACACCGTGAGCGGTCGTCATGACCCGGTCGGCCGCAGGCCCCGCTACTACAGGATGTGATCGTGTCTTGCCCGAACTAGAGACCGCCGGTGCGTTGTCAGGCATCACCGTGGTCGATCTGTCCCGTATGTTGGCCGGTCCGTACGCGGCGCAGATGCTCGGTGACCACGGTGCCGATGTCATCAAGGTCGAACCCCCCGCCGGCGATGGAACCCGGTTGTGGGGGCGCACCAACCACGACGGGACCAGCCCATATTACGCCGGCCTAAATCGCAACAAGCGGCATCTGTCGGTGGATCTGTCGACAGAGGCCGGTCGGGCGGTACTGCTGACTCTTCTCGACGAAGCCGATGTCTTGGTGGAGAACTTCCTGGCCGGAACGATGCAGCGATGGGGACTGCACCCCGTGTGGTTGCTCGAGAACTACCCGCGCCTGGTGTACTGCCGGATTTCGGCTTTCGGTACGTCGGGCGCGATGGCCCATCTGCCCGGATACGACGCGGTGCTGCAGGCGTATTCGGGTCTCATGCACATCAACGGCGAGCCGGGTGGCGCACCCGTGCGGATACCGGTGCCGGTGGTCGACCTGATGACCGGCATGCATGCCTTCTCCGGAGTTCTGCTGGCGCTCAATGAAAGATGCAACTCGGGTCGCGGACAACTGGTGGATGTCAGCTTGCTCGATAGTGCGCTGAGCCTGCACCACCCGACGGCCGCGGACTATCTAGCTACCGGAGTACCTCCCGAACGCCTGGGCAGTGGTCATCCGAGTCTCGCGCCGTGCAACGTCTTCGAGACGGCAGGTCCGTCCGGCTCGAGCGACTACGTGTACGTCGCGGCCGGTACCGATCGGCAGTTCCAACTGCTGTGTGACTACCTGCAGATGCCGGAGCTCTGCGCGGATCCGCGGTTTACGACCAATACCGACAGGTTGGCCAACGAGCCCGAACTGAGGACCATCCTGGCGGAGCGGATGCGCGGAACCGGGCTGACAACGCAGCATGTGCACGAGATGATCGCGCTGGGCATCCCGGCCAGCATCGTCCGTTCGCTCGACGACGTGCTCAGCGATCCGCAGGTAGTGGACCGCGGGATGACCACCACTGTCGGTGAGTTCCGGATGGTCGGCGTCCCGGTCAAGCTGAGCAGGACACCGGGTTCGGTTCGCACGCCGCCACGCCCACTGGGTCAGGACAGTGTCGCGGTGCTGGACAGTCTCGGACTCGGCACGGAGGTCATCGACTCCCTGCTGGACTCGGGCGCTGTGGTCGGCCCGCATCGCGCCAACCTCAACGGTCGCGAAGTAACCCACCGAGAAAGGGAGACATGAAATACGAGAACATCCTGTATGAAGTGAGCGAACGGATCGCCACGATCACGTTGAACCGGCCGGAGAAGCGTAATGCGTTGAGTCCGGCCCTGCGCCGCGAGATCATCGATGCTCTTCATGTCGCAGAACGCGACGACGACGTCACCGTGATCCTGATCCAGGGCGCCGGCGAGGCGTTCTGCGCGGGCTATGACATGAACAGTTACGCCGGCGGCGAGAAGAACCCCGAGCGGCCCGCCGGGTGGAATCACAGTGAGTTGTTCGAGTCCTGGACCGGTCAGTTTCCGCGCAGCACCCTGCGCGACTGGTTCACCATCTGGGATCTGATGAAACCGGTGGTTGCGAAGATTCACGGGTACTGTCTGGCCGGCGGCTCAGAACTGATGTCCATGTGCGACATCGTCTTCGCGGCTGACGACACGATCATCGGGTACCCGCCGACCCGCGCACAGTCCACGCCCGACATCGAGTACTTCCCGTGGAAGATGTCGATGGCTCAAGCGAAATACCTTCAGTTGACCGGCAACTCGGTGACCGGTGCACGAGCTGAAGAGATCGGCTGGATCGCCAAGAGCTTTCCCGCCGACCAGCTCGACGAGCAGGTGATGCGTGAAATCCGGCCGATGTCGAAGCTGCACCCCGCGATGCTGGCCGCCAACAAGTTCACGCTGAACCAGAGCTACGAGAACATGGGCATCCGCGCCGCCATGCAGGCATCGGTGCCCTGGTACGTGCTGGCCCGCGCCTTCCGCCCCGGTGGTGGCGACTTCCAGCGGATGGCGGCCGAGAAGGGGCTCAAGAGCGCCCTGGCATGGCGCGACGGTGCATTCAAGGAAGAAGGATTCCCGCTGTGAACCAGAAGTCAGGAGAAACTGCCATGACCGATGCTGCGGTCAAAGAGCTCAATCACGTCGCGATCGGCGTCTCGGACCTGGATGCGTCGCTGCGGTTCTATACCGAGGGGCTCGGTATGCGCAAGACACTGGTAAAACCGGTCAGTGATCTGACCTGGGCGCTCATGCGGCTGCCCGAAAACACCACGGGGATATCTGTTTTCGTGCAAGGCCCCTCACGGGTCGGCCAGCTCGAGCTGGTCAAGTGGGACCTGCCCCGCCCGGAGGGGGACCGGCCCAAGCGGCCCGGCGCCATGGGCGTCGGGCAGCTGTCGTTCCCGGTGGACCCCGAGCACATCGACACCATCTACCGGCGCCTGGTCGACATGGGTGTCACGGTGTACACCGAGCCCACCACCACGATCGTGAAGAACTACGGCCCCGTCACCTTGTTCCTGTGTGAGGACCCGGACGGCAACCAGGTCGAGCTGATCGCACTGCCGCCGCCGGAGGTGGTCAGGAAGTTCCGGGCTGCGTTGAAGAGGGAGTCGGAATCCCCGAGTGCGGCGGATGACTGACCGAAAGGTCCCTCCGGCCCGCCGGGACAAGTGATCAGTAGCACCATTGGACCACCGTTTGGGCAGAGACCAATTCTGTTACTATGGTGGTGGTGCCTTTGTCGAAAGAATTGCCATGCTGAGTGCTCGCCCAGAGCGGTTCGGAGGGTTGATGGCGCGTCCGTTGCGGGTGGCCGTGGTCGGTGCCGGAATGTCTGGAGTATTTCTCGGCTATCACCTGAAGAAGGCCGGGTATGACTTCACCCTGTACGAGAAGCGGTCGGCGGTCGGCGGCACGTGGGACGCCAACACCTATCCGGGACTGCATGTGGACGTCCTCACGCGCAATTACGAATTCCCTTTCGCGCGCGGCCATCACTGGACGAAGCACTACGCACCCGGTAAAGAGGTGCGGTTCTACCTGCAGGACTTCGCGCAACAGCAGCAGCTGATTCCGCACATCCGGTTCAACACCGAGGTGACGTCGGCGGAGTGGCACGACGACGGCGGCTGGACGGTCACGCTCCATGACGGTTCGCAGGCCGAGTTCGACGTCGTCGTCGCCGCCACAGGATTCCTGCGAGTCCCCAGGGTGCCCGATCCGCCTGGCAAGGATGACTTCACAGGCCGCCAGTTCCATTCGTCGCAGTGGGACCACACGATCGATTTGAAGGACAAGTCGATCAGATACGCAGTGGTCGGAACGGGCTCGAGTGGCGTGCAGATCGTCAGCGCGCTGGGCAGGATGGGTCTGGACGTCACTCATTTCATTCGTTCACCGCAGTGGATGCAGGTCAAGCCGAACCCCACCTACAAGTGGTGGGAGAAAGCCGTGCTGCGCGTTCCCCCGCTGGCCAAGCGCTACGACCAAAAGATGGCCGAGCGCCGGATCAAGACCGACGGGAACGAGACCTGGAGATTGGTCCCCGGCCCCGACCGTGACGAGATGAACCGTCGTTTCGCCAAGATGCTGGAAGACGAGATCCCAGATCCAGTGCTGCGAGCCAAGTTCACGCCCTCCGAGCCACCCGGTGTGAAGCGTATCGCCAAGACGCCGGACTACTACCGCGTCGTGCAGCAACCGAATGTCCATCCGGTGTTCAGCGGAGTCCAGCAGATGGCGCCGAACGGCATTGTCGATGACCAAGGCCATCTTCACGAGGTCGACGTCATCGTGTGGGCAACCGGCTTCGACGCCCACGCGTACATGAAGCCGATGAAGGTCACCGGCGCCGGGGGACTCACCCTCGATGAGGCCTGGCGCGACGGGGTGGAGGCGTTCCGGGCCATCGGCGTGCCGCGGTTCCCGAACTTCTTCCTGCTGTGTGGCCCATTCGCACCGATCAACTCGTTGACCATCCCGACGACCCTCGCCCACGAGGTCGGGTATCTGATGCGTCTCTTCGCGGTGATCGCCCAGACCGGAAACGCGTACGCGCCGACGCAGGAGGCGACCCGGCGCTTCCTCGACGAAGTCGAGGCCGCTCTTCCGAACACCACCTTCGCCGCGGGCGACAACTGGTACAGCCAACGAGTCGGCACGCCCATCATCTGGCCCTTCACCAAGGCCAAGCACGAGCAGCAGTACAAAACATTGTCGCTCAGCGATTTCGACGCGTACCCGGTCTCTGTGCGCGACGGCGCGTCTGCGCACGACCAGGTCATGCCCGTGCACCCGCGTCGGGGCAGTTGAAAGCGGTTCGAGATGGGAAACGCGTCGATCATCGATGGTCAGGTGCACGTGTGGAAGGCCTCGACCGCCGAGCGTCCGTGGCCGGCGGACGCCATCGCCCCGCAGCGTGATGTACCCCTCGAAGTGCCCGAACTGAGCCGGCGGATGGCCGAGGCGGGAGTCAGCGCGGCACTGTTGCTCGGCCCGACGTGGGAAGGCTCCCGCAACGACTACGTGCTGAGCGCGGCGCAGTCTGAACCCGCGCGGTTCGGAGCGCTGTGTCGTTTCGCCACCGGCGACCCGGCGATGGTCGAGCGGCTACCGCACTGGCGCGAGTGCACGGGCATGCTCGGTATCCGCATGTCGCTGAACCGCGGTGATGTGGCCGGTGCGGTGGCTGGCGCCCGCGGCAGCGGATTCTTCGCCGCCGCAGCGGAGTTCGGAATCCCGCTGAGCATCTACGCCCCAGGGCGTCATGCCCTCTACGCGAAGCTGGCCAACGATTTCCCCGGCTTGAAGATCACCGTCGATCATGCGGCGGTGGAGAACCGGGATCGTCCGCTGAGCGAGGCCATCGCACCGCTGCTGAAGCTTGCCAGGTATCCCGGAATCGCGGTAAAGGCCTCGGCACTAGCGTGTTTCGTGGACGAGACATACCCCTACGCCTCGATATCGGAAGCAGTCTACCGGCTGGTGGAGGCTTTCGGGGCGGAGCGGGTCTTCTGGGGCTCGGATCTCTCCCGGCTCCCGATCCCTTACCGGCAACTGGTCGACGTATTCGTCAACCACACGACCGAACTCACGGACCAAGAGCGAAGGCAGGTTCTCGGCGAGGGACTCGCCAGATGGCTGAATTGGACCGCGGTCGTCGGTCCCGAGCACCGCCATCGGGAGCCGGCGACGTGACGAATGACATGGAGGCGATATGACGTCGCGCGACGTTGACCGGCAACCCCGCGGCTCACTTTCGGGTGTGCGCGTGATCGAAATCGGCGATCAACAGGGCGAGTATTGCGGGCTGGTCCTGGCCGGCCTGGGTGCCGAAGTGATCAAGGTGGAGCCACCCGGCGGTTGTGAGAGCCGTCGGATGGGACCGTTCGTCGGCGACCAACCGCACCCCGAGAAGTCACTGCACTTCTGGGCGTACAACCGCGGCAAGCAGTCGATCGTCATCGATCTGGACACCGACGCCGGACGGGAACAGCTCGCGAAAGTCGTCGGGACTGCCGACGTGTTGCTCGACTCGACGCCGCTGGACTACTTGCGGGAGCGTGGCTTCGGCACAGACGTTCTCGGCGAAAGCGACCCGCGGCTGATCATCGCCCGGATCACCCCGTTCGGGGAAGAGGGACCCTACCGCGATTACAAGGCGACCGATCTGGTGCATCTGGCGCTCGGTGGGGTGGTCATGAACAACGGCTACGATCCCGATCCGAAGCTGCGCTACGACACGCCACCGATAGCACCGCAACTCGGGCACTCCTATGCCATCGCGGGCGAGCAGATGGCGTTCACCATCGTCGCGGCGTTGAGTACCCGCAATCGCACCGGCCGCGGGCAGTATCTGTCGTGCGCGATCCACGAAGCGGTGGCCAAGAATACCGAGGGTGATCTGATGTCCTGGGTGGCGCTGCGCACGCCGTTCAACCGGCAGACCTGTCGGCATTCGGCGCCGACCGTGTCGCGTCACCGGTCGATCTTCAACTCCAAAGACGGTCGCTGGTATCTGGCTATGACCAGGAATGCCAAGCTTCTCGGCCCGTTCCTGGACAAGTGGGGAATCGGCGGGCGCATCAGCGACGGCAGCGACGAGACCGAGAAGGATTCTCGCGTGCTGCCGGGCATGGAAGGCGGCGCCGCGAGCAATATGGACGTCGTCGAGCAGACGATGCGCCGTTACCTGTTTGAGAACGTGCCCTGGCGGGAAGCGCAGGAAGCGGGCCTGATGTGGGTGCCGGTCCGTAAGCCGCACGAAAACGCCGAGGACGAACACTGGCTGCGGCGCGGCTCGTACACCGACATCGAACACCCCGAGCTCGGGCGTTCCCTGCGATATCCGACCAGCAAATGGATCACGCAAGGCGCCGAGACCACCGGCGGCACCCGGTGGATCAACGGCAGGCGGGCGCCGCTGCTCGACGAGGACCGGGACACGGTCCTGAAGTCGATTTCCGCTCGCGCCGTGCAGAGTCCGCTGTACCTGCCCGAGATCAGCAGCGAGAACAAGACGCCGTTCGGCACGCCGTTCCCGCTGCAGGGCGTGCGCATCCTGGACTTCACCTGGATGCTCGCCTCCGCCGGCGCGACGAGGTTCCTGGCGGCACTCGGGGCCGACGTGATCAAGGTGGAGTGGCACAAGAACCTCGATCCGCGGCGCGGTGGCGCGCCGGTCGGCGGACGCGAGGCCCGCGAGTTGGCGACCGGCCCGGTGCCGTCACGCTGGCCGGCCGACCAGGGCGGACCCGTCGGAGCTCAGTACAACAACAAGAACCCGGGCAAGCGCGGCATCTCGCTGAACGTCAAGGACCCGAGGGGCCTCGAACTCGCCAAGCGCATGGTGGCGGAGTCGAGCTTGGTCACCGAGGGGTTCTCACCCGGCGTGATGGAGGCGTGGGGCCTGGGTTACGACGTGCTGCGCGAGATCAATCCGAAGATCATCTACGCCAAGCAGTCGGGCATGGGCAGCCAAGGCGTCTACGGTCGCTTCCGCACGGTAGGCCCGGTGGCGCAGGCGTTCTCCGGACTGTCCGAGATGAGTGGGCTCGCCGAGCCGTTCCCACCTGCCGGCTGGGGTTATTCGTACCTCGACTGGTACGGCGCCTACAGTTTCGCGCTGGCTCTGCTCGCCGCCATCTATCACCGTGAGATGACTGGCGAGGGTCAGTGGATCGACGCCTCGCAGAGCGAGGTGGGGCTTTATCTCACCGCCGTTCCGCTGCTCGACCACCAGGTCAACGGCCGGGTGTTCAAGCGTGCGGGGAACCGTTCGCCGTACTCGAGCGCCGCCCCCGAGGGAATCTACCGCTGCAAGGGTGAGGACCGCTGGATCGCGATCTCCTGCCGCAACGACCACGAGTGGGCCTTGCTGGCCAAGACGGCCGGCCATCCGGAATGGTTGGAGCGCCCGGAGTTCGCCTCGGAGGAAGCGCGAGGCGCCCACCGTGTCGAACTCGACCGGCTCGTCGAGTCGTGGACATCGAGCTGTGAACCGTTCGCGCTGATGCGGCAGTTGCAGGACGCTGGCGTGGCGGCCGGCGTCGCACAGACAGCTCAGGACCGCTATGAATCCGATCCGCAACTACGGGAACGTAACTGGCTCACCGAGCTCGACGCGACCGAGTTCGGCCGATGGCCGGTGGCCGCGCCGTCGGTGACCATGAGCGAGACCCCGCAGTTCGCGGGCGGTCTCGTGGGCCGCGGCGCGCCCACCTACGGTGAGCACAATTACGAGGTCTACGGCGAACTGCTGGGTCTGTCCGCGGACGAGGTCGACGCACTCGCCGCAGAAGGGGTGATCTGAGGTGGGCAGCACCCCACCCCTGGGATCGGTCGACGGCAGGGTGGCGATCGCCGCGGTGGGCAACACCATCCAGGGTGAGATTCCCGGGATCTCGGCGGACGAGCTCGCAGTCGAGGCGTTGCGGATCACGCTGGCCGAATCCGGCATCGACAAGAACCAGATCGACGGCTTGATCACCTGCAAGTCGTACGGCGGATTCGGAATCGACACCGAGATCGGCAGATTGGCCGGCTTGAACCCAGCCTACAGCGCCACCCTCGACTACGGCACCTGCAACTTCTCGCTGCACCTGGCATGCGCGGTAATCCAATCCGGCCTGGCCAGTGTGGTGGCCATCGTGTACGGGACGGTGCAACGCAGCGCCGGTAACCGCTTCACCGCGCCGCTCGGTCGGCAGGACGAGGCATCTGTGTACGGCTTCCTCAACGTCGCCGGACCGGCCGGCATGGCATTTCGCAGGCATCAGAAGCTGTACGGCACCACGGAGGCCGACCTCGGCGAGATCGCGGTGTCCCAACGCAAGTATGCGATAGCCAATCCACTGGCAATCTTCCAGAAGCCGCTGACGCTGGAGGACTACCTGAACGCACCGTATTTGGTGGAGCCACTGCGGCGCGCCGACCTGTGCATGATCTCTGACGGCGGGGCGTGCATGATCGTCGCTCGTGCCGATAAGGCGCGGGAACTGTCCGACCGCCCGGTGTACGTGCAAGGTATCGCCCAGCAGACCGGGCTGCGCGATCGGCAGAACGCCGATCAGTGGCTGCGGCCGTGGATCGGACGCGTCGCCGACCGGATCTATCCCGCGGCGGGCATCGACCGCGCCGCCATCGATGCGCTCTACATCCAGGACCCCACCAGCGTCTGGGTCATGCAGATGCTGGAGTGGTACGGATTCGTCGAGCCCGGCGGCGTCGGTGAGGCCTTCCGCAACGGCGACATCGGATTCGGCGGAAGCCTGCCGCTCAACACCAACGGCGGTCAACTGTCGGAGGCCTACATGTGGGGCTTCCTGCACCTGTGCGAGCTGGTCCGGCAGATGCGCGGCGAGGCCGGGGAGCGGCAGCTGGACAAGATCGGGACTGCGCAGTACTGCTCGACGTTCGGCATGATGAAGGCGGCCAGCACGATCTTCTCCGCGGAGGCCTCATGACCACCGAGTTCCCGTACGGCGAAACCGAAGGAGACGAGCGGTTCTGGCGGAACGCACAGGACGGACGCCTGACCTTCCAGCGTTGTGACGATTGCGAATTCGTCCGGTGGCCGGCAGCGGGAGTGTGTCCCGAGTGCCTCTCGCGCAACTCCACGTGGGTCCCTGTCGAGGGCCGGGGCACACTGTGGAGCAACGTCGTCTACCACCGGGCATACGCCCCCGCCCATAAGGACGAGATCCCCTATCCGGTGGGGTTGGTGGAACTCGACTGCGGGGTCCGGTTGGTCACCCGGCTGGTCGATGTCACACCGGGCGTCGATGCGGTGGGTACGCGGGTATCGGTGAAATACACCGAAATTGGACAGCACGGGACCGTACCGGCGTTCGGTCCTGCATGACGATCACGCAACTGTGCGAGGTCGGGCCGAAGTGCGACGAAGAAAACGGGATACACCAGATGACGACCACTACCACCGACAAGCTCCAGCTGTTGACCGACAAACTCGAACTGACCGAACTCGTGGCGAAGATCGCCCGCGCCGTCGACCGCCAGGACCGAGAGGGCATCCTCGCCTGTTATGCCGACCGGTCTTTCGACGACCACGGCCGGTTTCGCGGATCCGGCACGGAGTTCGCCGACTTCATCTGCGATCCGGAGGGCTTCACCTCGGTATCGAAGTTCGTCTATCACCTGATGGGACAGTCGCTGTTCGATATCGACGGCGATGAGGCCTTCGGGGAGACGTACTTCGCGTTCTGGATGCAGGCTCAGTCGAACATGCTCAACCAGTCGATCGGGCGCTATGCCGACTACTTCGAGCGTATCGACGGAGTCTGGCAGCTGGTGTACCGCCGCGTGGTGATCGATTGGGATGGAACGATTCCCGCGACAAACGCTGTTCCGGGTGGGCATTTCAGGGGAGTCAGGGGTGACAACGATCCCACGCTCACGCGGCTGAAGTGGCCGGAGCATCCCGAACACAAGACGTCGATTGGCTGAAGCCAAGTACGAAGTTGCGGCTCTGGAATTACGGCATGTCGGCGGGATAATCGACTAGACCGTAGCGGTGGACTCCGCCATCGCCCGCGCGCATCCACACGCCACCAACATCGCCCGCGACACAAGGGCATGGGTCGAATTGCACGAATGTGGCGATCGGGACCGGTGGTGGTGTTGGCCAGTACCGGTCAAGCCGATGAGACCCCAGTGTTCGCATCTGCTCACTCCCACCTGCGGCGACTGCGTATGGGCGCGGTTGGGTATGACCCGGACAGATGATTGCCGCGTACCGGGCCAGGACCAGTGGGGTTCCCCTGAAAAAGTGGACACGGTTAGCTTGATTGCTGATTGATCCGTGCGGTGATCTCGAAGTCGATGGGTGAGATCATTCCCAGTGAACTGTGCCGCCTGTCATGGTTGTAGTAGCGAAGGTAATTGTCAAGTCCTGCAGTCAAATTCGCATACGTGGTGAAGGCGTGCCGCTTGTAGTGCTCGTGCTTGACCGTCGACCACAGCGACTCGGACCCGGCGTTGTCCCAACATATGCCGGTGGCCCCCATGGAGCGGCGTAGGCCATGCCCGGAGCAGGCTTTGGCCAGGTCGTGACTGGTGTACTGACTGCCCCTGTCGCTGTGCAGGATGGTACCGGCCACCGACCCACCACGGGTGAACACCGCCGCGTCCACCGCCTGCTCGACGAGCTCGGTGCGCATATGGTCAGCCACCGACCAGCCCAGCACCCGGCGTGAGTGCTCGTCCCGGATGGCGCACAGGTAGGCATCCCCTTCTCCGCAGGTCAAGTAGGTGATGTCGGAGGTCCACACCGCATCGAGACGACCTTGATCAAAGACCCGGCCCACCCGGTCTGGCGGAAATGACGCCGCCGGGTCGACCACGGTGGTCTTGACCTTGAAAGTCCGCGGGCTGATCCCTTCGATGCCCATCTCGGCCATGATCGCCGCGACGGTGTTGACCGACACCGAGACCCCGGCGGCGTGCAGATCGGCGGTGATGCGCGGCGAGCCGTAGGTGCGCCGCGATTCCTGCCAGTGGGCCAGGATCTTGACCTCCAGGTCGCGGCGCCACTGCTGGCGCGGGGTGGGTTCGGTGCGTCTCTGCCGGGCCGCCCAGGCGTAGTAGCCCGAACGTGAGACCCCGAGCAGTTCGGTCAGCGTGGCGATGTCGTGGTCGGCGCACTCCGCGGCGATGAGCTCGAACCGACTCACCGATGTTGCTGTGCCGCAAAGTACGCCGATACTTTTTTCAGGAACGCCAGATCGCGGTCCTTCTCGGCCAGTTCCGCACGCAGCCTCACCAATTCGGCGCGTTCACGGGCCGTCAGATCGCCTTCTGGCGGCCCATGGCGGGCGTCGCTAGCCGCCCCGTCGCGCGCCCGTTCCTGGCGCACCCATTTGCCCAGCAGGTTCTCGTGCAGATTGAGCTCGCGGGCCACCTCCGAGACCGGCCGGCCTCCGTCAATCACCCGACGAGCAGCCTCCACCTTGAACTCCGGTGTGAACGACCGACGCGTCCGCGACATGTCGACATCCTTCCAGCAGGACACCGTCCCGCTATCTCAGGTGTCCACTCAAACTGGGGAACCTCCCAGCGTGTGGATATTCGCAATTCGCCGGGCAGCTTGCCTGCCCCGCCTCTCTTCTGAACATGAAAGAGAGGCGGGGCAGGTGGTTAGCCCTGGTGTTCGCGGGCCCCGGGCGGAAAGAGGATGTGGACGTTGTCCACTACCCACGTCATTCCGAGGCGATCCACCGGTTGCTGCGCTGGGTCGATTGTGAACTTCGGGATGCGCCGGCGCAGTTCCTCGAACGCCACGCGCAGCTCTAGACGTGCCAGGTGGGCGCCGAGGCAGCGATGCGGTCCGACGCCGAATGAGAGGTGCGGCTTCGCCACTCGGTCGAACTTAACCTCATCGGGTTCGGGGTAGTACTGCGGATCGCGGTTGGCTGCAGGCACGGGCAGATGGACACGCTCTCCTTTGGGGATCGGCAGCCCCCCGACATCCATGACTTCAGCAGACACGACACGAGTCGGCGAAGTCGGTGAGGTCACGCGAAGCAGCTCCTCGATGGCCGGATCGAGCGTCTCCGGCCTCGCAAACATCTCATCCCACTTGTCAGGATGGTGTCCGAGGTACAGAATACTCTGGGCAAGCACACTTTTCGTCGTGTCGAGGCCCGCCAGCATCATCAGTAGGCACAAATCAAAGAGTTCGTCATCGGTCATCCTTCTGCCGTTGACTTCGGCTTGAATCACGTGCGATGTGACGTCGTCACCAGGGTTCGATCGATGGCGCTGAATGAGCTCGAAAAAGTATTGACGCATCTCACCGTGTGCCCGAACGCGCGCAGCGTCGCTGTCCTCGGGGCTCGCTGCGGGAACACCGTGCAGCGCGATGCCAACCCAGTTGTTCAGCTGCTCAAGGTCCTCCGCAGGCCAACCCATCATCGCGAGTAGCGAGCCACCCGGGAATGGCAGCGCAAAATCGTGGGCGAAGTCGCAATGTCCGTCCTCGATGAAACGATCGATCAACGTGTTTGCGAAGCGCCGCAGCTGTGGCTCTAACGCTTGGACGCGCTTCGGCGAGAACAGCGGATCGAGCATCTGGCGGAATTGACGGTGCTCCGGACCGTCGAGCTCGATGGGGATCATCGCCTTCTGACTGCCCTGCATGTTCACGCCGTTCGGCGTGCTCGGGAAATTGATGAATCCACGGCCGCTACGGCGAAGTGTACTGCTGATGTCGTCGTACGTGGTGGCCACCCAGCACCCGTTGTCGGGCGCCGAGTAACTAACGGGAACCTGCTCCCGGCGCTCGGCCAGCTCAGCAAGCTGCGCCGATATTGTGTTCGAACCGAAGACGTCATAGTCGCGCCGGAACTTCGACCGTAGCTCGTCTAGACTCAGCTCACTGACTCCGCATGCACGATTATCCTCGCCGGCGCCGGACTGGTCCTTCAATTTCGTTGTCATCTGCTTCCTCTCCGCTTTTGATGAGCGTGACTCGCCTGGTTCGGCTAGACGTTCAGGACATTGGGCCGGCGGAGTTTCAACTCGACACCTAACTCTTCGTCCGAGGGACTCCGCTCAACAGACTTCGCACGCCCGCGACGACCATAACTTGTAAAATGCGTGCTTGTGCGATGACGCAGGAAAACCGTCGGATACCGACGTTGTCCGTACCCGTATCTTGTGTCTCTTCTGTGAGAGATACCTTCCTTTATCACCACATGGCATATTCCCACCGTGGTTGAAGTGGTTCAGGCTGCGCCGAAGCTGATGCTGGGACGGATCTTTGAGGCCGAGTTTTGCCGGCCTCCTATGGGTTCCGGCCGTGGTGGCGAGTCGTCCGCTACGCAGACGATTTCGTTGGCGGTAGGTAGACATACAGCGGTGCCATGAGTTCGCCGGCCTGGTAGACGTCGCCGAATACCGCCACCCCGGCGGGCGCCAACCGCACATCGGTTGCCTCCCAACTGATTCCATCGTCGCCAGCGGTGCGCGCACTCACGGTGAGTGTCGCGAGTTCCACTCGAACGTGCCGGTCCTCCTCATCCACCGAGGCGATCGTCAGGGTTCCGATGTCCCCGGCGAGGGTGACGATGGGGTCGGTGATCGCGACGTGGAGCAGTCCGCCGTGACCGATGTAGCGCACCTCGCCTTGAAATCTGTACACCAGCGCACCGGACGGGTCTGCCTGGTCCACGGCGTCGGCAGCGGGCGGGAAGGTCACCTCACTGACCGAGTTTGCGGTGACGCCCCCGGCCACGTATGCCCTGCTGCCCGGGGTCCGGGCCAGGTAATCCAGGAAGCTTCGTTTGACGGCCCAGCGCAGTCCGACCGACGGACTGTCCGGCGCCGCGGCGGGAATGTCGTGCGGCGTGCTCACGCGTGCCGACCGAGGGTGTCGATGGCTGTAGTCGCGACCACCTCGAGATGATCCGCGGCGGAGCCGAAGATCAATCCGTCACTGGTGGCTCTCTTGAAATACAAGTGCGGCAGACCTTCCCAGGTGAATCCCAGGCCGCCGTGCAGTTGGATGGCGCTGGCGCTGATCCACAGGTACGCCTCGGACGCGACGAAGTGGGCCAGGCTAGCGGCCAGCTTCGGGTCGTCGGTGCCGTCTTGCAACGCCCACGCGGCGTGGTAGACCGCGGAGCGGGCCTGTTCGAGTGCGACGAGCATGTTCGCGCACCGGTGCTTGACCGATTGGAAGGCGCCTACGGGTTGGCCGAACTGGAATCGTGAGCTGACGTGGCCGACGGTGGCGTCGAGCATCCGCTGCGATCCGCCGACCTGCTCTGCTGCCATCAGAACCAGGGCGGTCTGCAGGCTGCGCGTGCACACCTCGGGTGCCTCGGACTCCGCGGCGAGCAGCTCCGCCGGGCAGCTGTCGAACTTGACACGCGCCTGCTGCCGGGTGAGATCCAGCGTCGACAGGGCAGTGCGTTGCAGACCTTCGGCCCGGCGGTCGACGGCGAACAGGGCGGTCCCGGCCGAGGTCGTGGCCGGAACCAGGATGATGTCGGCGGCGATACCGTCGATCACCTGCTCGACGGTGCCGCTGAGCCGCCAGCCTCCCTCGGTGTTCTCGGCCGTCACGGTGAGTGCGTCGGCGACGAAGGTGCCGTCGGGGGAGGAGATGGCCAGGGTGGCCACCTGCTCGCCGTTGAGGAGCGTCGGCAGGTACCGAGCCTGGATGTCGCGATCGGACAGCGCGCACAACGCGGGGACGGCAAGACACAGCGTGCCCAGCACAGGTCCGCACAGCAGCGCGGCGCCGAGTTCCTCCACGACGCCTGCGGTGAACACCAGGCCGGCACCGTCACCACCCAACTCGGTGGGGACGGCCAACCCGAGCACGCCGAGCTCGGTGCCCAGCCGCCGCCACAGGCTCAGGTCGTACCCCTGGCCGGCAGTCATGGTCTCGCGCACCACTTCTTCCGGTGAGACTTCGTCGCAGAACTCCTTGAGCATCGCCTTCAACTCGAAGAAGTCGTCGGTAAAGGTGAAATCTTGCGTCACGGGTGGTGTTCGCCTCTCGATCGGGTCCGGCGCGAAGGTCGTGGGTGCGACCGTTGCGGATGTCATCGGGGGACCTCCCGCCACGGGACGTTCTTGTCCCGGCGGAACTCCTGAGGGAGCTTCAGGACACGTTCGCCGATCACGTTTCGCTGGATCTCGGAGGTGCCGCCCTCGATCGTCGTCGCGCGTGAGCGCAGATACTTGCGCTGGATGGCGGTCGGTCCGCTGGTGTCATCCGGCGCATCCGGTGAATAAGTGTCGATCAGGGTGCCCTCGGCGCCGAGCAGTTCCATGCAGAACTCGTAGATGTGCTGGGTGAGCTCGGAGCCGACGAGCTTGGTGATCGCACTCTCCGGGCCGGCGGTCTCTCGGGTCGCCGCGGCGACGCGCACCCGGTCGGATGTGAGCCGATGCGTCTCGGCCCTGATCCACAGCCGGGTCAGCTTCTCGCGCAGAGCCGCAGTGTGGCGATCCGGACGGTTCTGCCAGAGCTCGATGGCATCGGCGATGGCTCCGCCGCCGCGCGCCGGCACCCGGTCACCCAGTGAGGTGCGCTCGTCGCCGAGGGTGCTGTTGGCAACGATCCAGCCGGCACCGACATCACCGAGACGGTGGGAATCGGGAATGTAAACGCCTTCGAGGAAGACCTCGTTGAAATGGGCGCGTCCGGTGATCTGGCGTAGCGGACGGACGTCGACCCCGGCGGACTCCATGTCCACGATGAAGTACGTGATCCCCTTGTGCTTCGGGGCGTCGGGGTCGGTACGGGCGAGCAGCACACCCCAACGTGCGATGTGCGCCAGGCTGTTCCAGACCTTCTGGCCGGTGACACGCCAGCCGTCTCCGTCTCGGACCGCGCGGGTCGCCAGGCCCGCGAGGTCCGAGCCCGCGCCCGGTTCGCTGAACAGCTGGCACCACTTCTCCTCGCCCGTGGCGAGGGGCCGTAGGAGCCTGCCGGCGAGGTCGGGGCTCGCGTAGCGACGGATGGTGCCCGCGACGATGCCGTAACCGATGGTGTTGACGGTCCGCGGCTCGGGGCCGCCCGCAGCCTGGATGACCCGGTTGGCAACAGGTTGCAAGCTGCGCGGAGCGTCCAGCCCGCCCAGACCGACGGGGAAATGGACCCAGCTCAAGCCCGCGTCGTACCAGGCGCCCATGAGAACCTCGAGCGGCGTTTCGCTGGGAGGATTGGCTTCGACGACGCTGCGAGCCAATTGCTCGATGGATGTGGAGTCGAAGGTCGTGGTCGAATCCGGGCTAGTCATGTGGTGCCGTCCCTATGGTCTCGAAGTCCTCCCGCAGAGCCGTTAACAAGGGTATAGCATAATTAGAGGCTCGCGAATTCCATCACGCAATCATATGGCACCATCAATGTGTACCGAACGTGCGCACCGCGATCCGCAGGCCGCCGTCACGTGCCGCGGGAACTTAGGAGGCGTCTCATCGAGCGTTCCAACGGCGTCTCACCGCGCCGTCAATACACGCGCCAGGCTGTCGTCGCTATGGCCGACAAGTATCGAACGTGGGGACGGTGGGGGCCTGATGACGGCCGTGGTTCGACGAACTACATCACCCGGGAGAAGGTGCTCGCGGCGGCTGGTCTGATCCGGACGGGGCAGGTCTTCGCTCTCGGGGCGCCTTTGGACCGGTCCGGGCCGAACCGAGGACGTGTGGGCAGCGCGCGGGTCAACCCGCAGCATGTGATGTTCAAGCACGGCGGTGACATGCTCGCCGACTGGGCGAACGCGAGCCAGGGCATGCAATCGACCGACGACGGCATCTACCTGCCCTTGCAGGCGGGGACGCAGTGGGATGCGTTCTGTCACGTGTTCTTCGACGGCCAGACGTACAACGGCCATGGGCCGCAGACGGTCACCAGTGCGGGCGCGTCGCGCAACAGCATCACCGAGGTCTGCGAGACCACCACGGGACGCGGTGTGCTGCTCGACTTCCCACGTTTCTACGGTGTGGATTGGCTCGAGCCCGAACAGGCCATCCAGGACGACGACGTGGCTGCCTGTGCCGATCATCAGGGTGTCGAAATCGGCGAGGGCGACATTGTGCTGGTTCGGACGGGACACATGCTGCGGCGGCGGGCCGAAGAGTTCTGGGGAGACTATGCCGGAGGGCCGGCGCCGGGACTCGGCTTGAGTACATGTGATTACCTCCTCCCGCGCAGGATCGCCGGAATCGCCTCCGACACCTGGGGTTTGGAGGTTGTGCCGGCAGAGTCGCTGCCAGAGGTGAAGTTCGGGATGCATGTGGTGCTGCTGGTCAACGCCGGCGTGCTGATCGGAGAAATCTGGGATCTGGAAGCGCTGGCGGCGGACTGCGCGCAAGACGGCAGGTATGAGTTCTTCCTGTCGGCCCCGCCGTGGAACGTGACGGGCGCGGTCGGGTCCCCGTTGAACCCGATCGCCATTAAGTGACACCGGGAGGAGAACCATGAGCGAATACGATTTCATCACCTACGAGACACTGGACGACGGCCTCATTGCGCGGATCACGCTGAATCGTCCGCGCTACCGCAATGCCCAATCCCGCAGCCTCCTCGTCGAATTGGATGCCGCCCTGCTGCGCGCGGAGGCCGACGACGACGTCCGGGTGGTGATCCTGGCGGGTGCTGGGGCGGTGTTCTCGTCCGGGCACGACCTCGGGACCCCAGACCGCCGGGAAGAACGCGAACCCGGGCCGAACCAGCATCCCACCTTCGGAGTCAACGGCGCGACCCGCAGCGCTGCTGAGAAGCGCATGCTCCAGGAGTGGCACTACTACTACCAGAATGCGGTTCGCTGGCGCGATCTGCGCAAGATCACGGTTGCTCAGGTCCAGGGTGAAGTGATCGCTGCCGGGTTGACGTTGGCGTGGGCCTGCGACCTGATCGTCGGAGCGGAAGGGACGACCTTCGTCGACCCTGTGGGCACTCGTCTGGGTATGTGCGGTGTCGAGTATTTCGCTCACCCATGGGAATTCGGAGCTCGACGGACCAAAGAACTGATGCTTACCGGACGACCGGTCGGTATCGAGGAGGCCCACCGGATCGGTATGGTCAGCCAAATCTTCCCGGTAGACGAGCTTGCGGAAGGTACCCTCGACTACGCACGTGAGCTGGCCCGTCGCCCGACGATGACGGCGTTGCTGATCAAGGAATCGGTCAACCAGACCCAGGACATCCAGGGCTTCCGTAACGCACTGCAGGCGTCGTTCACGATCCATCAGCTCAACCACGCGCACTGGGCCGAGGTCCATGACGGCGCGGTGGCGCACGCATTGGAAAGCGACGGCGCGGTTCCGTGGAACAGGCGGCCGGCCCTCGGCGCGTCAGCGACCACACCCGATTCGACGAAGGAAGAGAATGCCGACCGAACCTGACGCCAACGTCATTCCCGACTACGCATCTTTGATGCGGCTCGATGACCAGGTCCATCTGGTACTCGGCGCGGGACAGGGCATCGGATACCAGACCGCTCACGCGCTGGCGGCGTTCGGCGCCACCGTCGTGTGTGTAGACCGCGACGGAGAGCGGGCAGCGCAGGTCGCCTCGGAGGTCGGCGGGCGCGCGATCGTCGCGGAGATCACCGAACGGGAATCGATGTCCGCGCTGTTCGATCAGGTGGCGCGTGACATCGGCCACCTGGACGGGGTCGCGGACATCGTCGGCCTCGCTCGCTACAAGCCGATGGTCGAGCTGACCGACGAGGACTGGTCCTTTCACTTCGAAATCGTCCTCAAGCACGCTGTCCTCGCGCTGGAAAATGCGGCGCGGTTCTGGAAGCAGACCGGAACCGGCGGGTCGATCGCATTCGTCGCATCCGTCGCCGGAATCCAGAGTTCACCGAATCTGGCGGCGTACGGCGCGATGAAATCGGCGCTGATGTCGCTAGTGCGCACCGCGGCAGTCGAATTGGGCCCCTTGGGCGTGCGGGTCAACGCCGTCGCTCCGGGTACCGTCCGCACCCCCCGTGCTCAGGCCAATCCGAAGTGGACGCAGGAGCTTCTGGAGTCTAATCGCAGGAAGACGCCGACCGGCCGACTGTCCTATCCGGCTGACATCGCCTCGGCGTTGCTGTACCTGATGTCGCCGCTGTCGCAGCAGGTCACGGGGCAGTCGCTGGTGGTCGATGGCGGGAACATGATCCTGTTCAATGTGGACACACCCACGCCGTAGGCTGACGGCACCTTAACGACAAAGGGGGCGTAGGTCGTATCGCGACCTACGCCCCCTTTGCGTGTGACTCTGCGGTGATGCAGATCAGTGCAGGAGTACGCCGTCGTGGGCAAGAGACTCGACGATTTCGGCGGTGTGCGCCCCCGGTTCCGGGGCGCTGCGCGCCGACGCGATCCGAGAGCTGGAGAACTTCAATGGAGCATTGGCGACCTCGATGCCGGCGGGCACACCGGAATCGGTCAGCGTGACAGCCATCGACCTGGCGACCGCTTGCGGGTGCCGGAACGCGTCATTGATCGTCAGCACCGGTGCGCCGGGCAACTTCATCCGGAAATAGATGTCCTGCCACTCCTCGGCAGTCCGCTCGAGGAAGACGGGTCGCACGTTGTCGTAGAGCTCAGCTTCGTTGTCACGCCGGAGAGGCTCCGTCCGGAACCGTGGGTCGTTCTCCCACTCTGGATGGCCGGAGGCGACGCAGAAGTCATGCCAGAACTGTGGCGTGATGCAGATGACGAACCATCCGCCGCCTGCGGTCGGGAACGCGCCGAAGGGCAGGGAGCCGCTGCCCCCGCGGTAGGGCTCCGGCAGGAACCGGCGCCCCACCGTGACAGCCTGTGGCACGCGGTAGGACAACAGCGCGACCTGTGAGTCGAGCAGGCTGACGTCGAGCGCGCGGCCCTTGCCGGTGAGTTGCTGAAGGCGAACCGAGGCCAAGGTTCCGAGAGCCGCGAACATAGCACCGGTTAGGCCGCCGATGGGGTTGCCCCACCGTACCGGAGTCTGCGGGGACTGCGGATCGACGGTGATGCTCATTCCGCCGCCGAGCGCCTGAATGGCGTTGTCGAAGGCCGGGAACGAGCTCCATGGGCCAGTGTGACCGAAGCCGGTGATCGATGTGGAGATGACCCGGGGATTGAGTGACCGCAGGCTGTCGTTGTCGATGCCCAGTCGAGTGAGCACACCGGGACGGTAGTTGTCCAACACCACGTCCGCGCGCTTGACCAGTGCCGTGAACAGCGCCTTGCCCTCGTCGGTCTTCAGATCGGCGATGACACTCCGCTTGCCGCGGTTCAGACCGGCGCGGAAAGATATCTCGCGCTGTTGGTTCGGGTAGGGCTCGATGACCTGGCCGACCGGCCGGTCCACCCGGATGACGTCGGCGCCCAGATCGGCGAGTAGTTGTGCAGCGAAGCACTTGCTCGGTTCGTCTCCGTTGAGTTCTAGGACGTTGATGCCGGTCAAGGGCGCATCCTCAGCATCGACATCGCGCACCTGTGATGCGACGAATCGGCGGTGCGGCGCAAGGGGCGCAACGCTTTCAGCGCCATTGGGAGCGAAGACCACACCGCGCTCGTGCAACTGCATTACTTCCTGTGCGGGCATCCCGAGCAGGTCGTGAAGCACCAGTGCGGTGTCCGCGCCGATGGGGCTGGGTGCGTGCCACGTATCCGGATCGGCGAAACCCAGGGGATCGCCGGCGACTGTCGCGCTGCGCCCCATCTCGTCCTGGATCTGCACCGACATACCACGGGCCAGCACCTGAGGGTGCTGGAAGACGTCCGCGACCTCGGTCACTTTCCCGCACACCACACCGGCGTCCATCAGGTCGCGCTGCCACTCGTCCGCGGTGCGCTCCAGGAAAATCTCCTGCAGTAGGGCGATGAGCTCCGCACTGTTGGCATAGCGCGCGGCTCCGGTGCTGAACCGTACGTCCTCGGCGAGTTCGGGCCGGTTGAACACCTCGCACGCCGGCCTCCACATGCGCTGGCTGATGCAGGTTGAGATCCAGCCCGTTCGGCATTCAAAGTTGCCGAACGGTACGGTCCCCTGACCACCCTCAAAGGGAGCGGGCAGCGGCTCCTCGTCGAATGTCAGCGCCTGCGGCACCCGGTATGTGTTCAGGGCCAACATGACGTCGAGCATCGCCACGTCGACATGTTGACCGGCGCCGGTACGGTCCCGGTGGATCGTGGCGGCCACTACCCCGATCGCCGTGAAGATGCCCGCGAATAGATCCCCGATCGGGATCCCCCAGCGAACGGGAGACCCGGAGGGGGACAGCCGGGTGTAGTTCATGGTTCCGCACATCGCCTGCACGATCGGGTCATAGGCCGGCATGCTCGCCCACGGGCCGTCCGCACCGAAACCGGTCAAGGAGCACGTGATGATCGACGGGTTGTGCACAGCCAGCGATTCCCGGTCAATCTTGAGTCGCTGCGTGACGCCCGGACGGAAGTTGTCGCACACGACGTCCGCCTCGGCGACGAGCCGATGGAAGATCTCACGGCCTTGCTCGCTCTTCAGGTCGAGTGCGATGGACCGCTTGTTCCGGTTGAGGCCCCAGCTGAACGCCTCATCGACCGCGAGGTCTCCGGCGGGTCGAGCCGGCGGCGTCGAGTCGGGGACCGACTCGACGATCCGCGTCGAGTCGGGGACCGACTCGACGCGGATCACTTCTGCGCCGAGGTCGGCGAGCAGGAGTGAACCGAACGGGCCGGACACGACGCGGCACAGGTCCAAAACACGAATACCGCGCAGCGGAGCAGCTTTTCCGCAGTTAAAATACGGTTCACCCATGGCGAGCATGCTAGTCCTTACTATGGAGCAAACACAACTTGGAAACGAGTTGGACAGAACGTCACTGACACCGCGGAGTCCCGAACCGTGCCCGTCGTGAACGGAGGGGACTGCGGTGTTTCCGGTGCTCACCGTGAATCGGCACCCGGCGGCTAACGAATTCGGCCAGCCGTCGTTCGGGGCGGCTGACCTCGCCCGAGGGTTTGTCGTGGGTCCCCGGGCGAGGACATTCCTCACCTGGTGATGATGAAACCCGGGTAGCCAGACTTCGCCAGGTCTTGAAGGCGCTTGACGTACTCGGACAGCGCGCCGACGTAGGCGACATACACCCGCTTGCGGTTCTTAGTGGTTGGGTCGTGATCGTCTTCGAGGTTATCTCCGAAGAAGATCGACTTGGCCGTCGCCATCAGGCCTCCAAGTGCGCGTTGCTGCACTTCCTCGGTCCATTCGGCCTCTGCGCGCGGATCGGCCTCAACTCGTTTGATGCCTTCGTCGAAGATGTATCGAGCGAACTCAGCCATCCACTCCTGAACCTTCTCCGCGCATCGGGGACCGTTGCCGTGCCCACCTTTGCCGTGCGGTCCGCCCATGATGAACAGGTTCGGGAAACCCGACACCTGGATGCCCAGGTAGGTGACAGGTCCGTCCGACCAGGTTTCCGCCAGCTTCTTGCCGTCGAGTCCGGTGATGTCGATACGTTTGAGAGCTCCGGTGAAGGCCTCGAATCCCGTGGCGTAGACGATCATGTCGACATCGATGGTGCCCCGCGCGGTACGGATCGAGGTCTCGGTGATCTCTTCGATGGGGTTGTTCCGGATCGAGATCAGCTCGACGTTCTCGCGGTTGTAGGTCTCGTAGTAGCCGCTCTCACAGGGCACCCGTTTGGTCCCGAAGTGATGGTCGTTGGGGATCAGCAACTCCGCGACGCGCGGATCCTGCACTCGGGCGCGGATCTTGGCGCTGAGGAAATCCGCCCATTTCTTGTTGGCGACCTCGTCGACGGCGATGTCATTGGGCAGTCCGATCCACTTGCTGAAACCGTGGCCGCGGTAGGCCGCCTCAAAGCGTTCCTGCAGTTCCTCGTCGGTGTATGCGGTGGTCGGCGTCGGGTCCCAATCGTGGAGGAATCCACTGAAGGTCTTTTGCAGCCTGTCGAACATCTCGGGGTAGCCCGCCCGAATCTCAGCCATCTCCTCGGGTGTGATGGGCGCGTTGTTCAGCGGTACAGCCCAGTTGGCGGTGCGCTGAAAGACCGTGAGATGACCTGCGGTCTTGGCGATTTCGGTGATGACCTGGACCCCGGTCGAGCCCGTCCCGATGACGGCGACCCTCTTGCCCTCGAAACTTACGTTTTTGTCCTTGGGCCACAGACCGGTGTGGTAGGACTCGCCACGGAAGCGGTCTATCCCCGGAATCCGGGGATAGACCGGCGCCGACAGCACACCGGTGGCCGTGATGACGAGGTGCGCGGTGCGCCGGCTGCCGTCCTCGGTGACAACCGTCCAGTCGTTGGTCTCCGGATCGAATTCCATGCTGGCCACGCGGGAGTCGAATTCGATGTCCTTGCGTAGGTCGTAGCGGTCCGCGACCTCGTGGAAATAGCGCTCGAGTTCGGGCTGTCCGGCGAACTGTTCGCTCCAGTTCCACTCGGCGAGCAGGTCCTTGGTGAAGGAGTACTGGTAGCTGTACGTCTCGGAATCCAGACGGGCACCCGGGTAGCGGTTCCAGTACCACGTGCCGCCCACATCGCTGCCCGCCTCCAGTACCCGCACCGAGAGGCCGGCGCCGCGCAGCAAGTGCAGCTGGTACATGCCGGAGATGCCGGCGCCGATGATGATGACATCGAAATGACCAGATGTGGCCGATGATTCGGGTGTAGTGGCGGCTAGCTCTACTGGGGTCATCACTGATCATCCTTTGGTCTGGGACGGGACTGGCTTCACTTCAACCTGACCGCAACCGCAAGAGATGCGTGTCGGGCAGCACGAGCGAGGCTGATCCCCTCTACGATTCTAACATCACTAAGTCGAACAGCAGCATCATTGCGCGGCCGACGGCGCGACGAGCCACCGTAACCCGAGATCCGGAACGAGGTCGCGCTTGATGACCTTTCCGCTCGCGGTGCGTGGCAGCGGCGTTTCCACCACCGCGATCCGGACCGGCACCTTGAACGGTGCCAGGTACTCGGCCGCGAACTCCTGCAGATCGGAGGCGGTGACCGTGCCGGGCGCCGGGACCGACACCACCGCGACGACCTCCTCGCCGAGAGCGGGGTGCGGGGCTCCGAAAGCAGCGGCCTCGGTCACCTGGGGATGCCGTTCGAGAGCGTTCTCGACCTCCTGGCAGGAGATGTTCTCGCCGCCGCGGATCACCACGTCCTTGATGCGGCCGACCAGGTAGATGAAACCGTCGTCGTCGACCCGGCCGAGATCCCCGGTGAGAAACCAGCCGTCCCGGAAGCTTTCGCTCGAGACACCGCCCTGGTAGGCATCGATGACTTGCGGCCCGCGGACCGCCACTTGACCCTCCTCGCCGGGGCCGAGGCGGTCCAGAGAAGGCCCGAGGATGGCGATGTCTACCGTGGGCAACGGGCGGCCGACGCTAGTCGGCCGGGCGCGCAAATCGTCACCGGAGATGGCGACGATTCCCGAAGTGGTTTCGGTCATTCCATACCCTGTGCGTGGGGTCACCCTCCCGCCGAACACCTCGTCGATGGAGGCGATCAACTGGCTTGATGCCGCGCCGCCGCCCATCCCCAGCGATCGCAGCGACCGCAGATCGCGGTCTGTCCTGCCCGCCTCGGCGAGGAAGGTCTGGACGACGAAAGGGGCACCCGAGATCTCGGTGACGCCTTCGGCCTCGACGAGTCGGACCGCCTCGGCCGGATCCCACTTGTACATCAGGACAAGCGTCTGGCCCGAGTACAACGTGTTATACAGGGTGTTGATACCGGCGATGTGAAAGAACGGGAACGTCACCAGCTTGCACGCAGGCGGCGGCGCCGACACGACCGGGCGGTCGCTGCCCTCGGGCAGTTCGACCTGGACCGCACGGATCAACTTGTTCAGCAGCGACGCGGAGTGGTTGCGATGGCTGTGCACCGCCGCCTTGGGGCGGGCGGTGGTGCCCGAGGTGAATAGGATCGTGGCTGGATCGTCGGGTTCCACGGTGATACCGGGCAGGTCCGGTGCGCCGCGGCGAACACCATTGACCAGTCTCTCGTAGTCGCCGACCCCGCCCGGCACGGTGTCGCAACGAACTCCGATGACGGGTGCGTCGATGGCTCCGTTTACGAACTGGGCCCTCGTCTCATCGGCGAACAGAATCTGCAGGTCCGCTTCCGCCAGGAGGTCGGTGAGCTCGTGCTGTTTCAGCCAGGCGTTCAGCGGCACTGCCACGGCACCCAGAAGCTGGCTTGCGCCGAGGACGAACACGAACTCGGGGTAGTTGCGCATCGCGATACCGACGCGATCACCCTTGCCGACGCCGTACTCAGTGCTCAGCAAGTTGGCGACCCGGGCCGTCTCGGCAGCGACCTCGGCGAAGCTCCAGCGGCGGTCCTTGTACACCAGCGCCACCCGGTCACCGAACTGCGGCAGGGCCAGGAACGCCTGGCGCAGGGTGTAGGGCTCGCGGTCGAATACCTCGATGTCGCGTCCGCCGTGGCGGTGCGTGCGAAGGGGGAACGTGCCGTGCGGACCCGTGAGCAGCGCCAAGCGCTGTTCGTCACTGAGAGCCATGGTTGGAGCCTTCCGAAATCATGGGGTGCTGCGGTGCTTGCGTAGGATCCGAGGCGGTGCCCGCACTCAGATGTCGATTCCTCCGCGCTTGACGAGCTGCTTTGCGATGACGCCCTTTTGAATCTCATTGGTGCCTTCGCCAACGATCATCAGTGGCGCATCGCGGAAGTACCGCTCGACGTCGTACTCGGTGGAGTAGCCGTAGCCGCCGTGCACCCGAACCGCGTCGAGAGCGATGTCCGTGGCCGCCTCCGACGCGAACAGCTTGGCCATGCCGGCTTCCATGTCGCACCGTTGACCGGAGTCGAACTTCTCTGCGGCGTTGAGCAACAGGGCGCGGGCAGCGGCGAGCTTGGTTCCCATGTCGGCGAGCATGTTGCCCACCGACTGGTGCTGCCAGATCGGCTTCCCGAAGGACTCGCGGTCCTGTGCGTACTGCAGCGCGTCATCGAACGCCGCGCGAGCCACTCCGGTCGCACGGGCAGCGACCTGCAGCCGGCCTACCTCCAGACCCTTCATCATCTGAGCAAAGCCGACACCTTCGTCGGTGCCGAGCAGCGCATCCGCGGGGACCCTGCAGTCGGTGAAGTTGATTTCGCAACTCTCGACGCCCTTGTAACCGAGCTTCGGGAGGTCCTTGGAGATCGTGAAACCGGGAACCTTCTCCACCAGCAGGATTGACACGCCCTTGTGGGCAGGCTGCGCGTCGGAGTCGGTCTTGCACAACAGTGCGATCAGATCGGAACGGCGAGCGTTCGAGATCCACGTCTTGCTTCCGTTGATGGTGTAGCCGTCCGCGTCCGAACGCGCCACCGTGCGCATCGCCTGCAGATCCGACCCGCCGCCCGGTTCCGTCAGCGCCATGGTCGCACGCAGTTCACCGGTCGCCATGCGCGGCAGGTACTTCTGCTTCTGCTCCTCGGTGCCGAACAGCAGGAGCAGCTTGGAGACGACGGTGTGTCCCCCCATGGCGCCGGCCAGGCTCATCCAGCCGCGGGCCAGTTCCTCGGCCACCTGCACATAGCAGGGCATGGACACCGCTCCGAAGCCGTACGGTTCGGGGATCGACAGGCCGAAGACACCGATCGACTTCATGGTCTCGATCAGTTCTTCGGGGTAGGTGTTGGCGTGTTCGAGGTCTCGAGCCACGGGTTTGACCTGCTTGTCGACGAAGTCGCGCACCGTCTTGACGATGGCCTGCTCTTCGGCGGAAAGAGTCACGATTGCTCCTTGGTCCCAGCGACATTCGGTTGAAGTTCGTTCATACCGGTGCATCGGCGAGGATGCGTCGGGCTCGTGCCAGCACCGGCGCGTCCACCATCTCACCGTCGATGGACGTCGCGGATCCGTTCGACGGCATGTCGGCGACGATGCGGCGTGCCCACGCGATGTCCTCCGCACTCGGCGCCAGGCCCTCGTGCACCACGCCGACCTGTGCTGGATGGATACACAACTTGGCCGTCATTCCCAGCCGGCGCGCATGTCGAACATCGGTGCGGAGTGCGATCTCGTCGTCGAGAACAGTCGTTACGCCGTCGATCGGACCGGCCAGGCGGGCTGCCGCCGAAGCGACGACCAGTGAGCTCCGGAAGCTCATGAAGGCTTCGCGATCCGCCGGTTCGACACCGAGCTCGGAGGCCAGGTCGATGCTGCCGAAGGCCAGGCGCTCGACACCGGGCATCCGGGCCAGGACCGGCGCGTCGAGCACGCCGACCGCAGTCTCGATCAACGCGACGATCCGGACACCGCTTGCGGCAACGGCCCCGATGGTGTCGGCATCCGCCTTCGGCAGCATCGTGGGGACACCCAATGATGTCACCATCGCCAAATCGGCGCCATACCAAGCAGTACCACGCCCGTTGATTCGAATCATCGCCGGATTCCCGGCCGCGACCCATTCGGCGGCGTGATTGCGGGCGGCATCCTTGTCGCCGGGGGCCACCGCATCCTCGAGGTCGACGATGACCATGTCGGGCTGCGCGGCAGCGGCCTTGGCGAAACGCTCGGGGCGGTTACCCGGTACGAATAGCAGCGACCGTGCCGCGCCGATCAGATCGGAATCGCGGGCAGTCATCGGTATGTGGCCGTCGCCGTGGCGTGCTGCACACCGGCACCGGTGACGATGGCCAGCTCCGCGCAGCCGTCGCCCGGCGTCCCCTGCACGACGAAGCGGTCGCCCAGGAACACGGGCTTGCGGAGCCGGAACTCGAAGTGGCTCACCGACGCCTCGGCACTGTGTTCCCGCAGCAGGCCCGCCATGTAGAGCGCCAGCAGCGGACCGTGGACGACGAGATCCGGGTAGCCCTCCGTTTTTGTCGTGTAGCGATGGTCATAGTGGATCCGGTGGGTGTTGTGGGTGAGCGCACTGAACCGGAACAACAGCGGCGAGTCGACACGGGGCCGGTTCTGCCACGGGGCATCGGGGGCGTCGAGGTTCGCACTCGCCCGCTCGAAAGCGGGCGGGGTGCCGGAATCGCTGCGATAGACCAGGTCCCGCTCCTCGACGAGTACAGTCTGGCCCGATTGCAGGAACGTCTGACGGACGGTGACGAACAGCATCTCACCGGTGCGCCCCCGCTTGACCACAGCCGAGGCGAGTTCGGAACGTCGCCGGGTCTGCTCGCCGAGAAGGATCGGTGCGTGCACGGTGACGCGCCCGCCGGCGAACATGCGTCGTCGGTTGGGCATCGGCGGCATGAAGCGGCCGGCTTCCGGATGACCGTCCGGCCCGAGCCGGGCGGTGGCAGGCCAGCTGGGGAAATACACCCAGTGCCACAGCAGCGGTAACCGGGTGCCACTGGTGAGGGCGTCGCCCACGTCGAGAGTAGCGGCGAGTCGTTGCGCCTGCCCGGGGGCGAGCGTGTCGATGGTGGTCTCGGCTCTGGGATGCCAGTCGGCGACGATGTCCATCAACGAAACAGGTTCATCGACCTCGGCGGTCAACGTCAGCTCCTCTGCTCTGCGGGGACCGAGGTCGGCGCGTGGCCGAGCTCCGCCAGTACCGCCTCGGTGTGTTCTCCGAGCGCGGGAACGGGTCCCATCATGGGTTCGGCCCCGAAATCAATGGGCGGCAGCAAAGCTCGTATCGGGCCGCGTTCGGTGTCGACCTCGCGCCATCGGTCGCGGGCGGCCAGGACCGGATGGTCGAGGAACTCGGCGACCGTATTGACTCCGGCGAACGCGACCTGGGCTTGCTTGAGGTCACGCTCGAGATCAGCGCTGCTGCGCGTGGCGAACACTGCGGAAACAGCGTCGTTCAGTTCGCGGCGATGTGCGACGCGTGCTGTGTTGGAGCAGAACCGCGGATCGTCGACGAGCTCGGGACGCGACAGCACCCGGTGGCAGAACCGGTGCCATTCGGGTTCGTTCTGGATGGCGAAGAGGATCGTGTGACCGTCGGCGGCAACGAACGGCCCGTACGGGGCGATAGTGGCGTGCTGGGCGCCGAACCGGCCCGGCTGGTGGCCCGCGCCGGCTGTGAAGTGCGCGGGTTGTCCCACCCACTCGGCGAGGGCGTCGAACAGCGAGACCTCGATGCTCGCGCCCTGCCCGGTGCCGGCCCGCCGGTACAGCGCGGCCAATGTGGCACTGAACGCGTACATACCCGCGGCGATGTCGGCGATCGAAATTCCGACTTTGACGCCCTCGCTGGGGGTGCCGGTCAGCGACACCAAGCCGGTTTCGCATTGGACGAGCAGGTCGTAGGCCTTGCGATCGGCCCACGGCCCGTCGCTGCCCCAGCCTGTGATGCCCACGACGATCTTGTCGGGGTAGCGCCGGCGAATAGCACTGGCCGACAGGCCGAGTCGATCAGCGGCGCCCGGGCCGAGATTCTGCACGATGACATCGGCACGCCCGACGAGTTCGTGGAGGTGGGCAGATCCCTCATCTGATTTGAGATCGAGAGCCACGGATTCCTTCGAGCGATTGAGCCACACGAAGTAGCTCGAGAGGCCGTGGACCGACTCGTCGTACTGCCGGGCGAAGTCTCCGGTGCCGGGCCGCTCGATCTTGATGACCCGGGCGCCGAGATCGGCGAGCTGGCGGGTGGCGAACGGCGCGGCTACGGCATGCTCCAGAGACAGCACGGTCACACCCGCGAGTGGGAGCAATTTTCCTCCATAACAGGTTCCTTCACCGCGCACAGTACGCTCTAGTGGTTGTGTTACACAACTTGCAGGACCACTGCGGACAGGGAAGTCGCGTGATGTCGCCGATCGAACACGAAGAACCGGTGGCGCAGTCGCCGACCGAGTCGACTGGGCGCAAACTCGTTGTTCCCGGTCTCTACTGGGGTGTCAAACGCAGTTTCGTCGCCTACATCTGGCGGATGCCGGACGGGCAGGCGGCTGTGGGACGCGGTGCGCGGCCGCTGCGCAACGGCGACTTCTTTTTCGAGCCGCGCCCCTCGCACGCCGGTTCACAGGTGCGCTTTCGTGGCGAACTACGCTTCGCCGGGCACATGGGGATGCTGTCGGTGCACATGGCCGACCCGTGGATCGACCTCACCGGGGACCGCGGTGAGCTCTCGATCGGATCGGCGCGCGACGGGGGATGGCCTCGTATCGCTCTGGCGTCCCTGACATTCGACGACCCCATTGAAGACGGTGGGCTGGTGCTGCTGCGTGCGTCGCGGGTGCACTTGTCCGCACCGGCGGTCCCGCTGTTCAACGGGGTGTATCCCGAAGGGGAGTCCCTCGAGCCGTTGACGGTGGTGCTGCCGGCCGCCGAGATCGGCTGAGATCTAGCGGCCGTCCCGGCCGAGATCTAGCGGGCGCCGTTCCGCGCGGGAACGTTGTCGTGCGTGTAGCCGGTACCCATCGCGTCTGACATCTTGACGCGGTCTTCGATAAGTTCGTAGTCGGGGGCGGCGCGGAGTACCTCTTCGACCTCGATCCGCAGCATCAGCCGGGCCAGGTGGAACCCCAGGCAACGGTGAACGCCCCAACCAAAGGTCAGAGAGCGAGAGTTGTTGCGGCTGAAGTCGACCTCGCGCGGATTAGGGTACTTGCGGGGGTCGTTGTTGGCCGCTGCGATCAGCATCAGCACGAAGTCACCCTCGTCCAGCTGCTCGCCGTGCATCTGGACCGGCTTGGTGACCTTCCGTGCGAAACCCGTGGCCGGCGGATAGATACGGATCAGCTCGTCGACCGCACCGGAGATGAGCGAGGGGTCGTCGATGAGCTGCTGCCGCTGGTCGGGATGGCGTCCGAGGTGTGCGAAGATCGCCGCGGCTCCGGCGTTGGTCGTGTGGAAGCCGGCGAGCAGCAGCAGCATCGTGGTGTCGATGAGCTCGTCCTCGGTGTACCGATGTCCGTCCTTGAGGGTGCTGGTGGCCAGCACTGTCATCAGATCGTCGGTCGGGTTCTTGCGACGGTCCTTCGCCTCGTTGATGATCTGCTGATGCATCCAGTCGGCGTCTTTGCGGATCTTGGTCAGCACCTCGGGATCCATGGTGCCCTGGTTCTCCATCCCGCGGCGCATGGCGTCCAGGAATGCCAGCTGCCGATCAGCTCCGAACCCGAGCACCGTCAAGATCACGGTCCCGGGCACGCGCTCGCTGAGGTCCTTGACGAAGTCGAACTCGTCTGTTTCCAGCATCTTCTCGACGAACCCACGGACGATCCGCCTGATCGCAGGCTCCCACTTGTCGATCGATTCCTTGCTGAACCAGGGGTTGAGCATATGGCGATGCATGGTGTGCAAGGGCGGGTCGAGGGTCACGGGAATATGATTGCGGCCGAATGGCATCCGAGGCAGTGCGACTCCGGAGGCCGAGGAGAAGGTCTCGAAGTCGCGGTACCCGGCCGCGACATCGTCGTAGCGTGTGAGCACCCAGAACCCGTCATGCGCCGTCGACCACTGCACGGGGGCTGCTTCACGCAGTACGGTCAACGTGTCGACAGGGTTCCTGGCGAACTCGACCGAATGGTGGTCGAAGTCCGTTACCGGCGTCGCCTCAGTTCTTGCCATTCTGCTACCTCCTGTTGGTGGAGACACTCTCGAGCGAGGGACCGCCGCGGAGCCTGCTAACCGTGCGATATCAGTATTGAACTCCGCTATTTAAACAATGAAAAGGCTGAGAAGTCGACGAATCGGGCGATCGGAGCTGCAGGCGGGCCCGGCGGGGGCGGGCCGTCGTACGTCACCATAGTAGAATCACAAGAGCGTGGGACCGGGCGTGTCCGATCCGACCTCGGGTGAGACGACCTGGGTGCACATGACTGCAACCCGACAGAGCGCGGTCCGCGGCGCAGCCGTCACGAGGAGGACGTCAGTGGAGATCACCACGGCACAAGGCCGGTTCCGAGGCGCGGACGCAGATGGCGTGTTGTCCTTCAAAGGAATCCCGTATGCCGCCGCGCCTGAGGGGGACCACCGCTTTGCCGAACCACAACGGCCTCCCGCGCACGACGGGGTCTTCGACGCCGTCGAATACGGTGCGACGGCGGACGCTCCTGCACAGCGTTCTCCCACCATCGCGCGACTGCTTCCCGACCCCGTCCGGCCCGGCCCCAATGCGCTCAACCTCAACATCTGGTCCCCGGATATCGGCGCCCGCCTGCCGGTGCTGGTGTGGATCCACGGCGGAGGCTTCGTCACCGGGACCGGCTCGACGACCGCGTTCGAGGGCCATCAGTTCGCGCGGAGGGGCGTCGTGGTGGTCACCATCAACTACCGCCTTGGTGTCGAGGGCTTCCTCCACCTCGAAGACGCTCCGGCGAACCGGGGCCTGCGCGATCAGCTCGCAGCGCTGCGCTGGATCAGGGAGAACATCTCGGCATTCGGCGGCGACCCGGACGCGGTCACCGTCGCCGGACAGTCCGCCGGCGCCATGTCGGTGCTCACCCTGGCAGCGTCACCGTACGCGAAAGGTCTTTTCGCCCGGGCGATCTCCCAGAGCGGGGACGGCCATCATGTGCACAACGTCGAGGACGCTCGGGTACTGACCGCGGAACTGTGCTCCCGCCTGGGAGTCCCGGAGACCGCAGCAGGAATCGCGGGCGTCGATCGGAAGGATCTGCACCGCGCCACGAACGAGGTGATCACACTCGCCGCCAGTGGAACCGACGAGCGTTTCGTGAACTATCGTCGCCTGGCATTTCAGCCGGTGATCGACGGTGAGGTGTTACCCGCCCACCCGATTGACTGTGTGCGGTCCGGGACGTCCGACGGGGTGGATCTCCTGCTGGGCACCAACCGCGAAGAGTACGGCTTGTTCGTCGCACCCACCGGCCTTGGTGAGCGCATGGACGAACAGATGCTGCTTGCCTCGGTGCGCCGCCTGGCCGACAACCCCGAACAGATCATCAGCAGCTACCGCCGCGCGATGCCGGATGCCTCGCCCGCGGAACTGTTCGTGGCCGTCCAGTCGGATTGGTTCTGCGTCGCGCCGACAATGGCTTACGCCGACGCGCGCCTGGCCGCCGGGATCGACAGCTACATGTATCAATTCACTTGGAACCCAGAGACATTCGACGGTCAGCTCGGCGCCTGCCACACGCTGGAGGTGCCGTTCGTCTTCGGCACCCTCGATGACCCGTGGGGGATCGAACTGCGCGGCCACGACGCCCCGCGGGAGTTGGCCGCCGAGATGCAGCGTGCCTGGGTCGACTTCATCTCCACCGGCCGGCCCGGCTGGGATGCCTATGGACAAACCCGCGTGGTGCGGCGGTTCGATGTGCCCGGTGACGTGGTCCGGGATCCGGAACCGTTCCGGCGCCAAGCCTGGCAGGGCCTGGTGTGACGGCGATGCTGAACACGCGAGTGGTGCTCAACGCCCGCCCGCGCGGGGTGCCGGTACCGGAGGACTTCCGGGTCGAGCAGGCACCGATTCCGGAACCGGCCGAGGGTGAGGTCCTGCTGCGCAATATCTATCTGTCGCTGGACCCCTACATCCGGGGGCGCATCGGTGACGGCGTTCTCGGACGCGGTAGGCCGAAGGTGCCGCTGGGCGGCGTCATCGAGGGCGGCACGGTTGCCGCGGTCGTGGACTCGTGCCACCCGGATTTCCAGCGCGGCGACATCGTGCTGAGTGCCATCGGGTGGCAGCAGTACGGGGTACAGCAGGCCGGGCTGCTGCACCGCATCGACCCTGATAGCGCTCCCATCTCCACCTTTCTCGGGATCCTGGGGATGCCGGGCTTCACCGCGTACGCCGGCCTGAACCTGATCGGCCGCCCGCAACCGGGTGAGACGGTGGTCGTGGCGGCCGCAACGGGTCCGGTGGGTTCTATGGTCGGCCAGCTGGCCCGCATCGCGGGAGCACACGTGGTGGGCATCGCCGGCGGCTCAGCCAAGGTCGACTGGCTCAAGCAGGCCGGCTTCGACGAGGCGGTCGACCATCGAAGTGAACATTTCGAGGTCGAGTTGGCGCGGGCCACGCCACGCGGCATAGACGTGTACTTCGAGAACGTCGGTGGGGTGGTGTTCGACGCGGTGTTCCCGCGACTCAACCCGCACGCCCGGGTTCCGGTGTGTGGGTTGGCCGCCCACTACAACGATGTACCCGGCGACGAGAATGGTGCACCCCTGCAATCGGCCGGCGCCGCGGTCCTGTTACCGGACATCCTGTCGAAGTTCCTGCAGATCCGGGGTTTCGCGTACACCGAGTTCGTCGACTGCCATGAAGACGAATTCCGTTCCCGGGCTGCCCAGTGGCTCGCCGAGGGACGTCTCAGTTACGTCGAGGACGTCGAAGCGGGGATCGAGAACGCACCAAGCGCATTCATCAAGTTGATCACCGGCAGGAACTTCGGCAAGTCGCTCGTGGCGGTTTCGCCCGACCCAACACAGGAATGATGACCGAATCATCCGGAACGGATCGGGGTGTGTGTAAGGCTGTTTCTCACCTGAGTTTGTTTCCGATGGGGATTCTGACCGTGCCCGGGGGTAGCCCACCGAATATCGGAACTTCAATTCCGTGATGCTGGTTGGCCCGGACTCCGTCAGGGAACCCGCAACGATCCGCTGCGTACCAGCCATCCTGCCGCGTAGGGGTTGGGCCTTCGCCCGTCAGTCCTCGACGGCGGCCTCGTTGAGGGCGGCCGGGTTGTCGAAGCGGCCCATCTGTTTTTCGGTGAACGCATGCGGGCTGTGCTTGTCGTTGCCGATCAGATTCGGTACACCGACGCCGAGCGCGGCGAAAGCGACGGCGTAGACGATTCCCTTTCTCCAATCGCCGCGCGCGATGGGCGCTTGCTTCTTCAGGGCGGTCAGGTAGGCCAGACCGATCGGGACATGCAGGAAGATCGACGCGAAGAATCCGGGGCTGTACTTCGACCGTGATAGCGCCGGGATGACGATTCCGTGGCCGACCGACTGGCTCATCCCGAACAGCACGGGCCCTAGACCCAGCCATTTGACCTTCGGGAACACGACCGGCAGGGCGTAGACCGGGTAGGCGACCGCGGTGTTGATGCACATCGCGGTGTGGGTGTTCAATGGCCAGTTGCGCGGTTGTTTGCTCTTGAACATGCCGGCGTTGAACTGGCCGGGAAAGTATCCGGGGTCCTCGTACTCTTCGTACTGATGCACCAGCAGCGCGATCCAATTCAGCGCCGAGAGCGCCCGCAGATTGGTCACTTCGCCGCGAGCGGCCAGGGCACAGGCGCCGCCGATGACCATGCCCAGTAGTCCGCCTACCCGCGGCCAGTTCTTCCGGTACATCTCAACAGGATTCGCGGTCACTGTGATACCGGCCCTTCTCTTGCGTCATTGGTCGAGTGCTGGCCGGTTGGTCGGCGCCGGCAGCGCTGTATTGCAGAGTCACCGGCGCGCGGCCGCCCGCTGCTGCGCTTCGCCCGCGCCCCGGCGCCGGTATGGTTTCGGTTCCGACGGCTCGCAGAAAGTTTGTGGTGAACATGTCGCGGGTGGCGTCGAGGTCGGGCAGGTCGATGCCGGGGAGGTTCTCTTCGCCGGGTCGCAGCACCATGTGAATGACCATAGGGGCGAGTAGCTGTTGCACAAGAATGGGTATCGGCAGATCCACAATGCGCCCGGCTTTGATCTCGTCGGTGAGCCATCCGCCGATCACCGCCAGCACCCGGGGGCCGGTGTAGGTGGTCAGCGAATGCGCCACTGGGCTGGACGGACGGGCGATCGCCTCAGCGAACATCGCCGGCGCCACCCGTGGCTCCCGGCTGAAGGCTTCCCCGATCAACCCGTACAACCGGTGCACGGTGGCGCGCAGATCCGCGGTGTCCTCGGACAGGAAATCCTCGATGTCGACCAGCGGGCTGTACCGCTCGAAGACCGCACTGAGCAGGCCGTCACGGGTGCCGAAAATCGCGTACAGGCTGGGCAGCGAACAGCCGGCCCGGGCGGCGACTGCTTCGAATGTCGCTGCGGCCAAACCCTCTTCGGTGATCACGGCGGCAGCGGCGTCCAGGGCCCGGGCCCGCACCGGCGGTGCACCGCCGGGATCGACGCCGCTGGCCCGCACTGCCTCATCCAGGCCGGCCCGCGAACCGCCGAAGCGCCGCAACAGCGTGCTGCGCGACACGCCGGCGTAGCGGGCAATCACCGGCGCCGGCACATCGGCAACATCGACACCTAGATCGGCAGCGGCCCGCAGAGCGGCACGCACCATGTCGTCGGCGCCTGTCGACGCAGCAGGAAGTGAAGGCCGGGCATCGGCGTTGCGGGCCACGGTGCTGAGGTCTCCCTTCCTGAGATCGACTCTAGCTATGGTGCCACCCCCTCGGGGGGGGATACGGTCGCATAGTAATCATATATTTACGTATCTAACGGTTCGTGGCATGCCGAGGCGCTGAGTCGGGGTTGATCGCCGAGGATCCCACCACCATGTCCGGAACTTCAGGGAAGGAACACGTGTGAGTACACGTTGGATCGATGTCTACCGTAAGGAATGGCCGCGGGTGGCAGCGGTACAGGCGATGGCCCTCGGCGGAGCAAGTCTGCTCGCCGGACGCAAGACGCAGACCAATCTGCGTGCACTGTCGGTGATGAACGCCATGACGATGTGCGCCCACCAGTACGAAGAATACGTCGATCCGGGCTCCTTCCCCGGCATGGTCAATGTCGGAATGTTCAAAAGCGAACAGCCGCTGAACTATCCGTTCAACGCACACTCGGCGATGTGTGCCAACATCTTCTTCCGCGCCCTCTACGTACCGGCGATGCTGTTCCCCAAGGTCAAGTGGCTGGGCCTGCCGCCGGTGCTGCTCGGCATCTTCCAGGCCTTTGCACACGGTCTGCTAGCACCGCGCGTTCCGGCGCACAGCAAGTACAGCCCCGGCATGCTGACCGCGGTGCTCCTGCACCTGCCGATCGGCATCACCTATCTGTCGGCGTTGCGCCGCCAGGGGCCGATCGGGCGGGGCAACTGGCTCAAAAGCATTGCTGTGCTTGTGGTCTTCTTCGCCGGCGGGGTGGCGTATCCGAACATCCACAACCGCGACAAGAATAGTCCCTACCCGTTCACCGAGCATCAGATGGGGCCGTACCTCCCCGCTATTGAGCACGCAGCCGAAGCCGACACCACCCCCTGACCGAACGCGTCAACACGCTGGAGGACCAAAAGCCCGTAGCGGTGGACAGATAGGGGTGAACGATGGAACTGTCGCGACTGTTCAGGCGGCACTGGCACGACATCGGGTTGGCCTTTGCCCTGATCGCTGCCGTCTACCTGCTGCTGCGCTGGACTGATCTCGATGTCCTGCAACGGCTGGTGATCGCCAACTTCATCGTCGTGCTCCTGCATCAGTTCGAGGAGTACAGTTGGCCGGGCGGGTTCCCGGCCGTGGCGAACCTGGTGTTCATGCGGTTGGCGGGGATGTCTCGGTACTTCAAGCCGCTCAACCAACTGTCCTCGGCGGTGGCGAATGTGGTATTCGCTTATGTGTTCTACCTGCTGCCGGTTTTCTTCCCGCACGTGATCTGGCTCGGTTTGGCCACCGTTCTTGTCGGGGCGGTCCTGCAAGTCATCGGCCACGCGCTCGTCGTGAATTATCAGCTGCGGTCTCTCTATAGCCCCGGTGTCGCGACCGCCGTCTTCGGCTGGATCCCGTTGGGTGTCATCTATATCTACTACGTACAGCGACACGGTCTCGCCGACGGTTGGGTGTGGCTGGCGGCCATCGTGTACATGGCTGTGGCCATGACGCTGATCTTCTATGTGATCGAACAGCGCCTCCTCGGCGGCGACGATCCACCCTACCCCTTCGAGAACGACGAAATGGAGCGCTTCCACATCGCTGACCAGCTCGCGGCAGCCCGACGAACACGAGAGGCTAAGCGCGGCAACGCCGGAGAGTGAGCGGGATGTTGAGGGATCGGACCCCCACCGGGCGCCTTCTTGATACGGTCATGTAGTTCGACTACATTCACGTATCTATTAGGTGTCGATCAACCTAGACCACGATGCCAACAGCGACGAGTAGGGGTCCGATGATCCGCAAGATCAGTCACTACTGGCTGCCGTTGCTCATTGTGGCTGCCGTCGGCGTGGGGGTATTCGTGGTCCTGCGACTGCACGGGATGTTCGGCTCGGACATCGAGATCACCCGGGAGGGATCCGGGATCCTCAACGACGCGGCGCCGTTCAATCCCAAGCGGGTGACCTACGAGGTGTTCGGGCCGCCGGGAACCACTGCGACCATCAATTACCTTGATCTGTCGGCCAATCCGCAGAGTGTGAAAGACGCGCCGTTGCCGTGGTCGGTCACCCTGACCACCACCGCGGCAGCGTCCAGCCCGAACCTGGTCGCCCAGAGCAGCGGCGACAGCATCGGCTGCCGGATCACCGTCGATGGCGAGGTCAAGGACGAGAAGGTTACCCACGGCGTCACGGCGTTCACCTACTGCCTGGTGAAGTCCGCATGAGCACTACGCCGGCCGACGCGCACAGCACGCTAGACGGCGCGGGCACACGGGTCAGACACCCGCGGATTCCGCACGTCATCCGTCGGTTCTGCGTACCGATCCTGTTGGGCTGGCTGGCGCTGATCGCCATCCTCAACATCGCGGTGCCCCAACTCGAAGCGGTCGGTGCAGAGCAGTCGGTGTCGCTGAGCCCTGCCGACGCCCCGTCCACCAAGGCGATGAAGCACATCGGTCAGGTGTTCCAGGAATCCGATTCGGATTCCTCGGCGATGGTGGTCCTGGAAGGTGATCAGCCGCTCGGCGATGAAGCGCACCGCTTCTACGCTGACCTGGTCGCCAAATTCGAAGCCGACACCACCCACATCACCCACGTACAGGATTTCTGGGGTGACCCGCTCACGGCGGCCAGCGCCCAGAGCGAGGATGGTAAAGCCACCTACGTCCAGCTGAACCTGGCCGGTAACCAGGGTGAAGCGCTGGCCAATGAGTCCATCGCCGCGGTCCGCGACATCGTGGCCGACGCCTCGGCGCCGCCGGGTGTGCACGTCTACGTCACCGGGGCAACGGCGTTGACCGCCGATCAGCAACACGTCGGTGACACCAGCCTGCGGCTGGTCACCATGATCACCATGCTGGTCATCCTGATCTGCCTGTACGTGGTTTACCGGTCCCCGCTCACCGTGGTCCTGGTGTTGGTGATGGTGATCATGGAGGTGCTCGCCGGGCGCGGAGTGGTGGCATTCCTCGGCCACTACAACCTGATCGGATTGTCGACGTTCGCGGTCAACCTGTTGACCATGCTGGCGATCGCTGCTGGAACCGACTACGCGATCTTCCTGCTGGGCCGCTATCACGAAGCCCGAGGCGCCGGCGAAGACCGTGAAACGGCGTTTTACACCATGTATCGGGGCACCGCGCACGTCATCCTGGGCTCGGGTCTGACCATCGCCGGCGCAACCTTCTGCCTGCATTTCACCCGCCTTCCGTATTTCCAGACGCTGGGCATCCCGTTGGCCATCGGCATCCTGGTCGCCGTCATCGCGGCGTTGACGATGGCCCCGGCGATGCTGGTGATCGGCAGCCGGTTCGGCCTGTTCGAACCCAAACGCGCCCAACGTATTCGCGGCTGGCGACGCATCGGAACCGCGGTGGTGCGCTGGCCGGGCCCGATTCTGGCCGCCTCATGTGGGCTGGCGCTGGTCGGGTTGCTCGCGCTGCCGGGGTATGAGGCCAGCTACAACGAACGAAAGTTCATGCCGACCGACATCCCGGCGATGCAAGGTTTCGCCGCCGCGGACCGGCACTTCAGCCAGGCCCGGATGAACCCCGAGGTACTGATGGTGCAAACCGATCAGGATCTACGTAACTCCGCGAACATGATGATCATCGAACGTATCGCCCGCGAGGTCTTCCACACCAAGGGCATCGCGCGCGTGCAGACCATCACCCGGCCGCTGGGTACCCCGCTGGACCACAGCACCCTCGGATATCAAATGGGCGTGCAGGGGGTGAGCCAGCAGATGACCCGCGACTACATGGAAAACCAGATGGACCAGATGCTGGTGATGGCCAACCAGATGGGCACCATGGTCACCACGATGGAAAGAATGCTGGCGATCATGGACGAAATGACCGGTGTCATGGGCGACATGACCGCGCAGATGAAGGACATGGTTGCGCTGATGAACGAATTACGCGATGGCATCGCTGATTTCGACGACTTCTTCCGACCGATGCGCAACTATTTCTACTGGGAACCGCACTGCTACAACATCCCGGTCTGCCACGCGTTGCGCTCGATCTTCGACAGCCTCGACGGCATCGACACCCTCACCGACGCGATCGGGGAAATGATCCCGCAAATGGACAAGCTCAACGCGATCATGCCGGAGATGATCACACTGATGACCCCGATGGTGGCCATGATGCGTTCGATGCACACCATGATGCTCTCGATGCACTCCAGCATGGCTGGGCTGCAGGACCAGCAGGCCGCAGCAGCCAGCGACGGCAACCAGATGGGCCAGGCCTTCGACGACTCCAAGAACGACGATTCGTTCTACCTGCCGCCGGAAGTTTTCGACAACACCGACTTCAAACGCGGCATGAACATGTTCATATCACCGGACGGACATTCGGTGCGGTTCATCGTCTCTCACCAGGGCGACCCCGCCAGCCTCGACGGCATCGAACACGTCGACGCGATTCGGGACGCGGCGTTCAAGGCAATCAAGGGCACACCTTTGGAAAACTCACAGGTCTACATCGCCGGCGCCGCCGCCACCGCCAAGGACATGAAGGAAGGATCCACCTACGACCTGCTCATCGCCGGGGTTTCGGCGATCATCCTGATATTCATCATCATGCTCATCATCACCCGCGCGGTCATCGCCTCCGCTGTCATCGTGGGAACCGTGTTGTTCTCGCTGGGAGCATCATTCGGCCTGTCGGTGCTGTTCTGGCAAGACATCCTCAGTCAGCAGGTGCACTGGATGGTCATGGCGATGTCGCTCATCATCCTGCTGGCCGTCGGAACCGACTACAACTTGCTGCTGGTATCCCGATTCAAGGAGGAAATCCATGCAGGCATCAAGACCGGCATCATCCGCTCCATGGCCGGCACCGGATCCGTCGTAACCGCCGCGGGCTTGGTGTTCGCGTTCACCATGCTGTCCTTCGGTATCAGTGCCCTGCTGATACTCGCCCAGGTCGGCAGCACCATCGGTCTGGGTTTGCTGTTCGACACCCTGATCGTGCGGTCCTTCATGACACCATCGATCGCCGCCCTCATGGGCTCCTGGTTCTGGTGGCCCCAACGCGTCCGCAACCGGCCGCTCCCCGCTCGCCCGGCCACCGACATCGAAACGTCAAGAGCTGCACCGTGATCATCGGTGGGTCCACGCTGACATGGTCCACTTCGCCCGCGGCACCATCGCGATGGTCAAATCGACACATACGTGCTGCGGCTCATCGAATTCTCTCCCCCCGCAGCAGCACCCAGCACGATTCCCCAGACCTGATCAGCCCTTGAGTGACGTTCAGTCCCCGTGGCGGATCCGGTGGAGTTCACCGCGGGCAGCCCGGCAGGTCGCCCTGCAATCGTTTGACGTCTGCTTTGCACGTTGCCATTTCGGCTTCATGCCAGTCTGCGATGTGCGCCCCGTGTCAGAACGGCGTACTGTCCGGGTGCAGCTTCGGTGTCGAACCGCACTGGAGGTACTCGGATGCGACCGCCCCACGACTGGGGTGTCGAACGACGACTCCCGACGATGGGGCCCACATCGATGAAACGCGGCAGCGGCTGCGGGACTGGACCTACGGCCAAGGTCCGTCGGAGCGGCTGGTGGTTGATTCTGGACGAGGAGGGGCTCGACCGCCCGCATGGATTGATCCTTGGAGGGGCAGCCCCACCGGGACACCACTCCTACGGCGACAGCTCAGTCCTCCTCGACGATGAACACCGCCGCGCGCGGACATCCGGCGATGGCCATCCGCGTGAATTCCTCCTGCGAAGGGTCCAACTCGTCCACAACAGTGACGGCGATGCCGCCCTCGTCGAGGTCGAACACCTCAGGCGCCAAGGCCACACATATCGCATTGCTTTCGCAGAGCTTGCGGTCGATTCCTGGCTTCATCAGCGCACCAACCGCGCCGGGACGGCGTCGTGCACGTACCCCAGACCCATCGCTTCGGAGACGACTGTCCGGTCCAGATCGACTACATAGTCGGGCATCAGTTCCAACACCGTCTCGATCTCGATGCTCAGGACAGCCTTCGCCAGGTGCTGGCCGAGGCATCGATGCACACCCCAGCCGAACGAGATCGCCCGACGGTTGTCGCGCGTGAAATCGATTTCGAACGGATTCTCGAACTGGCGCGGATCCTTATTGGCTGCGGCGATGTTCAACAGGACCATGTCGCCAGCGTTTAGTGTCTCGCCACCGACTTCGACATCTTTTGTTACATAACGACCCTCGGCCGTGGCCGGTGAGTACAGACGAATGATCTCGTCGATCGCCCCGGGTATGCGGCTGCGATCCTCCCGCAGCCAATCCCGTTGATCCGGGTGCTTGAACAGATGCACCATCATGGCGGCGAATGCCGCACTGGTGGTGTGGAATCCGGCAAGCACCAACAGCATCCCCACCCCCAGCATCTGGGTATCGGTGAGTTCCACCCCGGTCCCGAACGGATCGTTGGCCAGCACGGACATCAGATCGTCCTCGGGCCGCTCGCGGCGTGCCCGCATCAGCGTCAGGATCTCATTGTCGATCCACTCTTTGTCCCGCGCGATCTGAGCGATTGTTTTCGAATCTGTCGCAGCCTGGTTCGAAAATGCCAGTTCCAAGCGTTCCATGAATTCCGCACGCCGATCCGCGCCGAACCCCACGATGCCCAGGATCACCGAACCCGGGATGACGTTGGCCACGTCGGAGACGAAATCCCATTGGCCTGCCTCGGCCAGTGGTGCGATAACGCCCCGGACAAGGGTCCGGATCGAGTTCTCCCGCTCGGCGATCGCCTCGGCGGTGAACCACGGATTGAGAATCTTGCGGTAGGTGGCGTGTTCCGGTGGGTCCAGCGATACCGGGATGTGTCCACCACCGAGGTTCAACACCGGGATCGCCGGACCCATTTTGGAACTGAATGTCCGGTAATCACGGAAGGCGGCGGTGACGTCGTCGAAACGGTTGAGAATCCAAAAGCCGTCGTGCTTGGTCGACCACGCCACCGGCTCGTCTTCGAGCAATCGGGCGATCGTGGTGAAGGGGTCGAGCGCAAATGAACGGTCGTGGTGGCTGAAATCAGTGATACGTGTGTGTTGACCAGGAGGCATCTGGGCTCCTTTCTTGATCCAATGTGACGGTCATCCGCGGATGTCCCGGGACCGCTAGAGCGTTCCGCCGGCGTCGATGCTGTGGGTGTTGCCGGTGACGAATCGTCCGTCGTCGGAAACCAGGTAGAGGACCGCGTTGGAGACGTCGACCGCATCGATCAGCGGGGTGTCCAGCGCATTCAGTTGCAGCGCCACCTCTTCGAAGTCCGCACGGGTCGGGTTCTCCAGATCGGGCCGGAACAGCCGGAACGTGGAGTCGTTGAGAATCATGTCGGTGGACACCGTGGTGGGATGCACGGTGTTCACCCGGATCTGATGGCGTGCCAGCTCTTTGGCCAGCACCCGGCTGAACCCAATCAACCCCGACTTGGCGGCGGTGTAGTGGGCGGCGTTCTCATGCGGAGAGAAGGTCGCCATAGAGCTGGTGATCACCACCGCGCCACCGCGCCCGCCGTTGACGATATGCGGCACCGCTGCCTTGACGGTCTTCCAGACCCCGGTCAGGTTGACGTCGATCATGGTCTGCCACATGTTCTCGTCCATGTCGAGCGTCTGGGCGGTCGACAATATGCCGGCGTTCGCCAGCACGATGTCGATCCGGCGGAACGCGCGAGCGCCCTCATCGGCAGCATGCTGGAGCGCCGCCAGGTCACGGACGTCGGCCTCGAACACCATGATCTGACGACCCAGTGCCTTCACCTCCCGGGCGGTCTCTTCGAGGTCTTCCCGGGTGGCGGTCGGATACGGCACCGTATCGACCTGCGCAGGTGTGTCGACCGCGATGATGTCGGCGCCCTCTGCGGCCAGCCGGAGCGCATGGCTGCGGCCTTGGCCCCGCGCCGCCCCGGTGATGAATGCGACCTTGCCCTCAAGCTTGCCCACGGGTCTTCTCCTTAGCTTCGGTCCACCGACGCCCCGCATCGGAAAGCGCCTCTGTTGTTTAATTTGAAGATTAGAAAGGCGGTCGCCACCAGACTAATCGTGATAGAGCCATTATGAACCATCATTCCGGATCTTCCGGCGCAGCGCTACCGGTTATTGGGCCGGACGTGACTGAGCGCCAAGTCCGGACGAAACACAATTGTAAGGTCACCTGTGACATGGCGTCCGGCGCCGACGAGGTATGAGAGGAAGGACGCCGTGGGCAGTTCAGGGCATTGGCGGGAGAAGGTGGCCCTCGAACTGGCCGCGGCGGCCGACAAACTCTGTGACATCGACATCTCGGCTCCGAACTTCCGCGAAGCGTCTCTCGCGGGGGCTGCGGCCAAGGCCGCTGCCGTGGACGTCACCGGGGTCGAAATCGAGGACGTCACCGTGGATCGGCCCGGGGCCGCCGGGCTGGGACTGCGGGTGTACACACCCGGTGCGGGCGCCGGGCCGAGGCCGGCGATCGTGCACTTTCACGGCGGTGGATTCGTCAGTGGGGGACTGGACACCGGCCATCAGCGACTCGTCGAGTTCAGTCGGGATGTGGGCGCCGTGGTGGTCTCGGTCGACTACCGGTTGGCCCCCGAGCACCGTTACCCGGCGGCATTCGAGGACGGCAGAGACGCATTGCTGTGGCTGCACGAGAACGCTGCCGCACATGGAGTGGATCCGGCGCGGGTCGCGCTGCACGGGATCAGCGCGGGCGGTGGCATCGCGGCATCGGTCGCGCTGGCGGCACGCGGGCTGCCGATCCCGCCGTTGAAGCTGCAGTATCTGTCGATGGCGGTCCTGGATTCCAGCCAATCGACCCACAGCGCGACCATGTTCGTCGACACGCCGGTATGGAACCGGGCGAATACCCGGCACGCCTGGAGTTCCTACCTGGGTCCGGACCATGGTCCAAACATCGATATCCATGCGGCGCCGGGTACGGCGTCGATCCGCGATCTGGGCGGTGTCGCGCCCGCTCACATCGCGGTTCTCGAACTTGACCCCACCCGTGACGAAGGCATCGAATACGCGCAACGACTACTCGCGGCGGGCAATTCGGTGGGGTTGACGCTGTGGGCCGGGACGTTCCACGGATTCTCCACGATGGTGCCGGACTCCGATGTCGCCCGCGCCCATGATGCGGAGGAAACGCGAATCCTGCGCGTTGCGTTGAGTTGACCCGTACTGAGTTCAGACTCAGAGGTCCAGGACCAGACGTGGCGTCCGGGAACGTGACACACAGACCATGATGGTCTCGTTGGCTTCCTGCTCTTCCGGAGTTAGCACCGAATCGCGATGGTCCGGGATACCGTCGAGAACGACGGCCTCGCATGTCCCGCATGTTCCGTCCCGGCACGAGCTGGCGATGATCAGGTCCTCGTCGTCGAAGACATCGAGGATGGAACGATCCGCAGGAATTTTGAGCACCTTACCGGATTCGGCGAGTTCGACCTCGAACTCGTCATTCTCGAGACCGGTCAGCGTCTTGGCCGAGAACCGCTCGATGTGCAGCGAACCCTTCGGCCAGGAGGCGCATTTGGCCTCGACCGCGTTGAGAAGCGGTTCCGGGCCGCAGCAGTACACCACGGTGTTCTCCCGGGGCGTGCCGAGAAGGGTGTCGAGATCAATCAGGCCGGCCTCGTCCTGCGGGATGAACGTGAGTGCCGAGCCGGCGAAGCGTTGCGCGAGTTCTTCTCGGAAGGCCATCGTGCTGCGTGAGCGGCCACCGTAGTGCAGCTCCCATTCCACACCTGCCTGGACCGCTTGGCTCATCATCGGAATCAGCGGGGTGATGCCGATGCCGCCGCCGATGAAGAGAACCCGCGGCGCGGGTGTGAAGGCGAAATGGTTACGGGGGCCACGAACCTCAACTTTGTCACCCTCGTGCAGCGATTGGTGGATGTAAGCGGAGCCGCCTCTGCTCTTCGGCTCGAGGAAGACGGCGACGCTGTACGTCGACCGGTCAGCCGGGTCACCGCACAAAGAGTATTGACGGACCAGTTCGTTCGGAAGCACCAAGTCGATGTGGGCTCCCGGCGCCCACTCGGGCAGCACACCGCCGTCCGGCTGGGCCAACTCGAGAAGAACTACCTCGTCGGTGAGGTCCGCTCGTCGAGTGACGGCGAGGGTCAGTTCGGATTCGGCGGCGCCGTTGTGCAGTCCACTCATGTAAAGCTCGATCTCTCTTCGACAACTTTGTTAAAGCATAATAGAGGGCGGGGCCGGACGGGACGCCGCCACAGTCAGATCGAGAGCCCACCGACGGCCACGAGCACTTGCCCAGTGATGAACGCCGCCTCGGTCCGGGCATACCGCTTCAGCAGCATGTCGACAGCCGTGTCGGCGAAGGACTGGTCGTGCAGATCCCGGCAACGGGAGGGCAACACAACCGGCGGACACCACCTCGGCGACCCGGTGGGCAGCGCGCTTCGTCCGGCCCGACCAAGCCGACCGTCGCTCGCTCGGCCGCGAAACGGATCGCGCAGGCGCGACCCAATCCGCTGGTGGCGCCGGTAACGAGGACGACCTTGTGCTCGTTACCGGGCCGAGTAGCCGGTCACCTCGTCGCGGTGCCGAAAGCGACTTCCGGCTCGGGAGACTTCTTCTCCACACTTATCTGCGGATCGAGCAGGCCCTCCTCGATCGCCTTGATCATGACGGCGACCGGTTTGGATAGGAATCGGCCGATGCGCAGCCCGTTGGCGACGAACCAGAGCTTCTCATGGCCCGAATGCCGCATCGACGTGCGCACCTCGCCGCGCTCGTCGACGTTCCAGACCGTGGCGAGACTGTCCGTCACCTCGTCGCCGAGGATGGGACGGACCGATTCGCGAACGTTGGTGTAGCCGGTGCACAGAACCACGATGTCGGCCTGTTCTTCGGTGCCGTCGGAGTACACGACGCCGGTCGGGGTGAACCGGGCGATCTCCCCTTGCTGCACCCTGATCTTTCTCTCGATGATCAGCTGCGAAGCGCCCTTATCAATGTAGTAGGACCCGCCGGTCGTGGCGATCGGGATCAGGCCCGCGTCCCCCGGACCCAAAGTGGTACGGAAGCCGGCCTCTTCGAGTTGGTTGAGCAAGTCGGCGTCCGCGTCGGCGATCAGTCGTGTCACGATCGGCCCCTGCTTCAACGACAGTGCGGTGGGGTTGACGCTGGCGAGTAGATCGGCATCCTCGATCGGCATGTGGTTGTGGCCGTAGTACTTGCCGAACTGAATCGGGACGCCCCGGTTCTGCGAGTAGATGTATGTGGGGCTGCGCTGCACCATCGTCACGGATGACGCCTCGTTTTCGTAGGCGTCCTGAGCCACGTCGTGTCCGCTGGACCCCGCGCCCACGACGACGACGCGTTTCCCCGCCGCAGCCGCGCCACCCTCGTACGAGCTCGAATGGAAGACCTGCCCGCGGAAATCCGACATCCCTTCGAAGGTGGGCAGTTTGGGAAGACCGTTGAGTCCGGTAGAGATCACCAGGTGGTTGGGGCGCAGCGTACGCAACTCACCGTTGCGGTCCAGCTGGACCGTCCATCGGCGTTTCGCCTTGTCGTACTCGGCGCTCTTGACAGTCGTGCTGGTCCATAGGTTCAGTTCCATGTTCGTGACGTACTGCTCCAGCCAGTCGGCCAGGTAATCCTTCGACAGGAACACGGGCCAACTGGGCGGAAACGGCATGTAGGGGAACTGTACGGCCCACTTGAGATCATGCAGGGCCAGTCCGCTGTAACGCTTGCGCCAGTTGTCTCCAGCGCGTTCGAACCGGTCCACGAGCAGGGTGGGGACTCCCAGCCGTTCCAGATAGGCGGCCAGGAACATGCCGGAGTGTCCCGCGCCGATGACCAGCACGCCCGGATCTTCGTGGGTGAACGCGCAGCGTTCGGCGGCGAGCTCGGGCGTGCTCTTCCTCTGGCCGGGCTCGACCGGCAGGTTGAACTCGGGCAGATGTACGTCGTCGATCGTCGCGAAGCGGAACGGGTGGTCCTTCAGCCCGTCGAGGAACGTGGAGACCTGGGTCGCTTTCCACTCCTGGCCATCGTGTGCCAACCGCACCACTCCGCGGCCGACGGCCGAATCGGTGGCGAAAGTGTACATCATCTCGATGTACGCATCTTCATGCAGGGCAACCGGATAGCGCTCGTCGAGCGACACATCGCGCATGCCAACGGCTGGCAGACTTGCGGTGAGGACACCGGCGATGTCGTCGCGGCCGTGCATACCGGTCAGATCCCACGTCAATGCGTACAGATCGCGCCACCACGGGTCTTCGCCCAACAGCGACACGATGCGCTGGACATCACCGGCGCCGAGTGCGTCGTTGAAGTCACTCAGCCAGGTGATGGCGATCGCGCGGTAGTCAGTCGGCGACTTCGTGGCAGCGGGCATGAGGTCCGTCATTCAGGTTGGGCCCTTCTCGTTCGGCAGTGTGTGACGGCATCGTCATCGACTGCGCCAGAGTTGCGCGCCCTCCGTCGACAGTGAGACCGCCGCTCGCGGGTATCGGTCGGCGATCCTGGGAAACGGGGCCGGTACCGCAGTGATGTTATAGCATGCGTTGGACACGATAGTCGAGGCTGTGTCCGGACAGCCCCTGTTCAGGCGTCGCCGGGGACCTCGACAATCGAGATGGCGTCCTCCGGACAGAAGATGACGATGTTCTCCATCTCCCGGCGGTTCTCGGGCCGCTCGACGCGAGCGCGCGCCTGGCCGTCCCCTACGTCGTCGTCCGGGTCGAAGTGCTGCGTGTCAGTGCGTGACAACGGCCGTGGCCGGAACAGATGTCCTATCGATGACGAACTTCAGACCCGTTCGGATGTACTCATTCCAGGACAGCTTTTATTGACGGTCAGCGGGCCTGCGGGGGAGCGGATGCCCAGTGGCAGCTGTATGTGCTGTTGCATGAACGACCTGTACCGATGTTCGGCGACGAAGTCCTTTGAGATCCTGTATTCGGGTATGCGCTGGTGCCACGCCTCCAGGGCGATGCGCATCTCGATCTGGCGACATGTGAGCATCACCGAGGGCATGTCGCGGTTCGGCGGAGTGGACGTCGACAAGATGTGGGGCCCGGCTCAGTTCGGACGCTGGAAGTGGCGGGACCCCGACGTGCATGTGCAACTTCTGATCGACAACAACACCAGGATGTGGATCTTCAGCCCCTCGACGACCACATGCAGTGACCCGGCCGCGATGATCGGCTACTGCGCCCTGGCGCAGAGCAGCAACAAGATCTTATTCTCGCACTTCCGAAGCACATTCGGGAAGAACGCCACCTTCAACTTCCCGGTCGACGGTCAGCATGATTGGTCGACCTGGGGCCCGGAGTTGGCTGCGATGTCGGATGACATCGCAGCGACCCTGCGGTGATTCCCAAGGCCCGTCGCTCAGCGGAAATCGTCGAAGAACGAACTGACATCCTCGACGAACAGTTCCGGCTGCTCGAACGCGGGGAAGTGTCCGCCACGTGGCATCGTCGTCCACCGGGTGATGTTGTAGTTGGGCTCGCACCAGCTGCGTGGATTGCAGAGCGTCTCCTTCGGAAACGCCGCGACGCCGGTCGGCAGGGGCACCGGGCTTCCCTCCGAGAAAATCGCCACACTCTCCCAGTACAACCGGGCCGAGGACGCGCCGCTCGCCGTCGCCCAGTAGAGCATGACGTTGTCGAGCAACTCGTCCTTGGTGAGCACGTTCTCCGGATGACCGTCACAATCCATCCACGACTGGAACTTCTCGACGATCCACGCCAACTGCGCGACAGGCGAATCCACCAGGCCGTAGCCGAGCGTCTGCGGTCGTGTCGCTTGTAGCTTCGAATAACCCGAGCCCCAACGGTAGTGATAGTCGATGCGCTCCAGGGCCGCCCGCTCGTCGGCCGGCATACCGGCCACATCGATGGGCGGCATGCCCAGCGGCATGTTGGTGTGGATCGCCACACAATGGCCGATGTTGCGCCCGATCTGGGTGGTGACCGCCGCACCCCAGTCGCCGCCCTGGGCGCCGTAACGTTGGTAACCCAGACGCACCATCAGTTCGTCCCAGGCCGTGGCGATCCGGCCCAGTCCCCACCCGGTGGAGCCGGGCTTGCCCGAGAATCCGAAGCCGGGCAGTGACGGGCAGACGACGTCGAAGCCCGCCGCGGTCAGCGGTCTGATCACTTTCTGGAACTCGGCGACCGACCCGGGCCAGCCATGGGTGATGAGCAAGGGAAACGCGTCGGCGCGGCCGCAACGCTGGTGAATGAAATGGATGTCGAGGCCGTCGATTTCGGTGACGTATTGGTCGAACCGGTTGAGCGCCCGTTCCCTTTCGCGCCAGTCGTATTCGTCGAGCCAGTAGTCGGCGAGTTCACGCGTGTAGGCCAACGGCATGCCCTGGCTCCAGTCGTCCACGCACTCGGCCTCCGGCCATCGCGTGCGTCTCAGCCGGGTATGCAGATCGGCGAGTTCGGTGTCGGGAATCGCTATGCGGAACGGCCGGATCTCAGGCATGGTGTTCCCGCGATGATCCGGCGCCGGCGGTGCGCCGGGCATGAAGTTCGTCGACCACGATTTCGGTCCTTTTCCATTTGAGGAACACCTGCCGTTCGGAGATACGCCAACCGTCCGAGGTGCGGACCAGCGCGTCGCGGTAGCTTCCGCCCCCGGAGGTGCGGACCATGCGGTCCTCGCCTGCCTCCGCGCTTCTGCGCCCCGTTTCGAGGCCGTAGTCGGAGAACGCCGTTGCGGTGTCTCCGGAGAGGTCGATCACCGTGTTGTACAACGGATGTTGGGCGAACAACCAGTCCGCATCGGTAGCGGACAGCCGTTCACTCATCTGTTGAGGGCGTTCCCGCCGGCCGCCCATCGGGGTGAAGTCGATGATGGCGTCTGTGGTGAACACCTCGGTCCACAAGTCGAAGCGCCGCTCGTCGAGCCCCAGCGCGTATCTGCGCAATGTCGACTCGATAGCGAGCCGGTCTTCGTATTCGCCGGGCATTCAGTTGTTCCCGTCGTGGGATCGGAAGGTGCAGCCCCGATAACCGTCCCGCTCGACGTCACCGATCTTCTCTCGGTACTGGGGCCACCGTCCGGCGTAGAGCCGGTAGGCGCGAGCGCTTCTCGGACCGTCGGAGTCGAATGTCCAGCTCTCGGCCTTCTCCAACAGGGAACTGACCGAGCCGCTGTGCACGTGGTCGATCCATTCGCCGGCGCGGGTCGTCTCGTCGAAGGCCATGCCGTGCTCCTGCATCCACGTGATCAGATCCGTGACCCGGTCGACCTGCCGCTCGGTCGCGCGGGGGATGCTTTGGGTGGCGCTCTGCGCGCCGCCGACCATGAACAGATTCGGGAAGCCGGCGGACTGTATACCCGGGTACGTCGGAGGTCCGCTGATCCCGTGTTCCTTCAGAGAACCGGCGGCGACTAGTTCGATGACCTCGGTGGTGACTACCTCACGTGTCACGGTCGCTCGCTCTCTGATCGGCGTGCACCGGCCTCGGCCGGGCGGTTGCGGCGGGTCTATGATGTTACTCCAAGCTAACACCTTACATCGGCCGCCGGCGAAGCATTCACCGCCTTTGGTTCTGCTCCCGTCGTAAATACGGTTGATTAGGGCATTTCGCGGCTCAGAACACGGATCCGCGTCGAGAGGAATTGTCAAGACCTGTGGATCGGCGTGTTTCAGGCGACCTCCGTTCCGGCTTGCTGATCGCCGTCTGAGGGCGGTGTCGGTGGGGTGATCTCGGTGGGGCGTTCGAGCAGTTTGCCCTTGTGGAAGACCGCGCCGGCGCGCACCAGGGCGACCAGGTGTGGTGCGTTGACGGCGCGCCAGCGGGCCGCGGCGGCGTCGATGAGCT